>Ga0126336_10001960_pt1 | contig 11365 bp, 9 predicted proteins | sample SidCmetagenome_FD_92530 | JGI IMG/M metagenome (GOLD analysis project Ga0126336, IMG submission 92530) | Coral microbial communities from El Islote,Puerto Morelos, Mexico - Siderastrea C C metagenome | ecosystem: Host-associated > Invertebrates > Cnidaria > Coral | place: El Islote,Puerto... | reverse complement strand
CTGTCTACTGGTTCTTCCATTTAGTATTACTAACAGGAACAAGCCAATTTGTTTGTACTTTTTTGTTTGTAACTTTTTGAGGGCAAATGTTAGAACAACATCGGTCTAGATGCCGGTCTAGATAGGAAAATCTAGACCGCGGTCAATATCGATTTTAGCCAATCAAATTCTTCTATTTGGTTGCTTCCAGTCCTTTTGAGACACGGCCATATAATAATTGTAAATATCAGATTTCCAGCTCAGAGTTGTCAGAGGCAACATTTGTTCTGCTGAAGATCGTTCCCATGTTGGTAAAGCTGGGACAAAATACACAGCATTTTCTTAAACGTTCTTGGGCATTGTCCATCTCTGGCAAGTCCAACCACATCTTGTCTGTTGGTAGAACAAAAATATACCGTGACACCAGTGTCTTCAAAATTGACTAGTGAAAAACTATAGATATTTTTTTACAGGAAAAAAAAGGAAGAGAGTGACTTCAAAAACCAAAGGCAGGAGAAAGGGAAGACTGGCGATTTAAGGAAAAAAGCACCTGGCAATGATCGTGACCGCCTTAACGAAAAGGAGAAAGACGGGCATGAAAAAATCAGTTGTGAAGATAACCAAGACAAAAACAAAAGAAAGAAGGTCACAGAGTATTTTAGGGGATACAAGGGAGACAAAATGACAGTGGTTTTTCATGCTGTACTTGCACCTCATTTCAAATTTGAGGCAAATGAAGGGGACAGAATCTACATGAGGTTTGGTGGAGTCTGGTTTGGAGGTTTCAATGAAAATGTTGTAGAGGTGAAACCTGAACGGTAAGCTTGGAAATGTTTTATTGTCAAAGTAGTCCAATGACTGCTGTAGTTGATAAGCTATTGCCCAAGTGCATTGCCAACATGGAAAACATGGCAGAGAATAGTCGAGTCCTGTTTCAGCTTAGTCATGAAGTAAAAGCGGAACGGATAAACTTTTTGTTTACAGTGGTTTGCGAATGTCTCAATCATTAATGGCATTGTGAATAATTAATGAGCATCGGAGGTGTTGCTGAAATGTGCTCAATTCCTTTGTTTTACTGCATGTATTAAAAACACCTTTTTAATACACAACATGTATTAAAAATCTGTTTAAAAAACGTTCTACTGTACGTAGTTTGCATTTATGATGGAGATAGTGGATTTAAGCAGACCATTGTCTATTGTATCTGTGTTGATCTATGCTATTTTTTGCTTAATTTTATTCTGGATACAGGCCTCTTGACAATGGTTATATCTTGGTTCAAGCAAACCTCGTGGTACCAACGGCGTATGTTTCCCACAGAGTGCCCTACAAGTATATTGTATGGAAAGAAAAAAGAAAAGATTCAAGAGACAAGGCAGAGTATTTGTGGGACCGCTTAGTTAACTGGGGAGTTAAAAGTAACAGATGCCTCAACATACCAAAAGACAGATGCAAATCAGGAGGTGGTTATTTGTTTGCTTCCTTTAATATTCCCCCAGAGACATCATGCTCATCACCTTAATTCTTAGGTTAAACATGCTTAAAAGTATTGCCGTGGCCCTTTATACTCATGGGAGAGTTACTGTTGAGCCTCTTATGATTTGAGTAAACAGGTTGCTTTTTCTTGACTTGTGTATTCCTCTTTTAGCTTGTTCTTGACCAGATGTTCACTAGCTGCTCCTCCCTCCTCCCATCACTGATTACTTTCACACTTTTTTTTTGCTTCTGTTTCGTTTGCCCCTGGACTTTCTTCTTCCCATAACTTACTTAGCTTGGGTCGGTTGGGAGTATACTCCTGTGCTCATTCATTAACATTCTGGGTGTGTTTATCGATCAGTTGATTAAAAACGATAATTGGTACCAATCTATGATATTGACAAACGCAATTCAATGGAATAGCTGTGGCCTTGTTATCTTTTATAGCCATTGGTGGTAAATTGTCGCACAGTAGGGAACATTATTCTCTTATTTTAATTATGATTGTGGAATACGAGCAGTTATGTTGAAACTGTAAGACATATCTATACTTTTCATGGTATCATACTTATAATGTACGTTTGTTAGTAACTCTGAAAGAAATATGCTTACCTGCTATCTTGTTTTTATTCATTATTCATTCTCTACGAAGCTGTTTGGCACCAGTATGATGACACAATTTTTAGTTCGCCCAACTGGTTCCAAAAAGCTCGCAACATGGTGCCATTTTTAAAGAGCATGGATCCTGTTGAAGGAAGGAATATTGCCACATGGGCAATGCTTCCTCTTTGGGAAGGATTCACAGTGGCTGGAGCGAGCACAAGTATGACCGTCTGGGAGGCAGTAGAAGTGGTCAGGGATCTGGCTTACTGTATGACACAAACACAAGCAGAGGAATATGGTTTATACAAGTCGAATGTTCCATCTTCCTATGACTTTAGCAGGGTAGGTCTTCTCTTATATGTACAACTGCTCAAGTGTACATAAGGACCCACTGTGTTGACTGAGAACATTCTTTCCCACCAATGTATCTCAAGTTTGTGTGTTAAACTTCAGGGTTAAAAGTTGTCTTCTGCATTTGCCGACTTGATAGTGACTAAAATTCTGCACTCAGTTGATGTAGTGACACAATAGGTAGACACTTTATGGCATGTTATACTACGAAAGAAAGGATAACCCTTTGTTGGGGTTGGGGACAGAGCTCATACCCTTAAGGCATTGATGGTGTAGTGGTATGAACCCTGTGTAGTGGTTTAGTGGTATGGAACCCCCCCGGTCTTAATCCGCTGGGAAAATTCTTCCCCCCGGTCTAAATCCTGTAGTCGATTTCGATCCCCAAGGGTGCGAATCTTCTGGTGGATTTGGACCCACTTTCGCTGGCAAGTAACTTCAAAAGAGAATCTGGCTTTTTGCTCATTTACCACCGAAATGACTTTTCAGCATTTCTTTTGGCTTTTAAAATACGGTAAACAGCTTAAACTGCAGATTACCCTGCCATACGCAGAAACTAGACTAATTTATTAAAAAGACGCTCGGCGCTCTTGAAAGCAAAAATAAAATGTCTAGTCCTCATTTTCAAAAGATACCGCAAGACTGATGGCCTCGTTCCAAAAACATGCCGTTGCAAAACGAAATTATTGCCTTATTAAGGGATTCCAAATTCGTGGGAGGAAGTCTATATCCGTTACATATATAGTTAGCGCACTTGGACCGGGGGGTCCAAATCAGCTGTGACACCTGCTCAGAAAGCTGTTGACCCGGGTTGGACTCTTGGTCCAACGTTCTTTTTTTTGTCATTGAACTTAGAAAATGCAACAAAATATGAAGTCTCACTACATCACCCGACTGCAGAATAGTCACTCCCCTGTCGCCCAGTCAGCAAAAAAGGTACAATTCACTTTTTAGAGAAACATACAACTGAGAAAAGCCAGATATCACTCTCAAGTGATTATGATCATCTATATCGTTATCGAAAAGGAATGCGGAACTGTTGGGTTAGTTGTGAAATGGTTTGTGTTTGTTTTCTTCTTAACCCTTTCAGATTCTGAAGGACTTTTTGGTAGCAAAGATTGAACAGAATGCTTCACCTCCATCAAGCACCCAAGACAACAACAAAAAGATTTTTCGATTGGTGTCATCAGTAGCAATTACTTACGTTCTTTTTATTCACAAAGTTAATCTTGATTCTGAAGAGTATGCCAAACTGTTTTCGTCTTTGATCATTTGGCAAGACCCGACAGGGAGAACTTGTTCTGCATTTGACAACCTTCTCACTCACTTTCCTAGTGGTGAATGGCAGTAAGTTATTTTCCTATAATTTTATAATAAGCTTGGGAACGAACTGTTGAGATGTATAAACAAACAGGGGGGTTAGTTTCTAAAGAAACTGTGGCGCTGCGTCGGTGGGGACGTGTAACACAAAATTTTGGATTTATTAACTGAGTTGCTAAGGTAGATTGGCCACCGTAAAGAGATCGAAAGTTGACGTTTCGAGCATTAGCCCTTCGTCAGAGGATTCGCTCTGATAAAGGGCTAACGCTCGAAACGTCAGCTTTCAATCTCTTTACGGTGGCCTATTTACCTTATCAACTCAGTTGACAAATCCAAAATTTTGTGTTGAGATGTATGTTGTGTTGTTAGTGTGGTGATGTGCACTCGACATTCCACCTCATGTTAATACGCAAGGAGATCGTTTGTATAGTGTGCTATATTTAAGTTAGCTAAATTTAAGTATAAGTCCTCGATAGGAGGGAACCCATGACCTTCCAAACACCGTTTGGATGCGATTATTATAACCATCAAACAACCGGGAGAATTGTGGCGATTTAGGTCATTTACAAGGTTCATAATTATGTGTGGCGTATGTCCTGCATGGGTTGAGGTTGACATGTCATTGTGTCCTGAAGTGCGATGTTTGTAATGAAGCCTACAAAATGACCAAGCTTCCAGCTGGTTTCCATGTAGTGTGAAGTGGGGTAGAAGGCCACACTAGTCCGACTCCTGTCGAGTACTCAGAAGATTTGGGATGAGTGGGCTCATCTTTGTATAGTCACCCGCGTTGTCAGTATGTTTGTCTGCTTGGATACGGGTTTGCCATGTTCGTCGTGCATGATGTAACGAGTCACAAGACGTGCAGTAATGTGCAAGTCACATATGAACCTTCAAGTTTCGTGACGTTTTCCACGATCAGGTAATCGGTTCTGCTATAACGTGGCACGAGTTTTTTAAGGTGACAATATATTTAGAAAGCAGTTTTCCGCCAACGTTTTCTCAAAAATACTTGCTACAAATGCACGAACATGCAATGCAAGTTAAAAGCCACTGTGAAACCATCCGCCTGTGCAAGTGCAAGACTTACTATTCATGTTATTGAAGGACTATTCATATTATTGACGTGACGCAAGACGCACTGTTAGTCGTTTCCATAATATTATCAGATTTTGTTTAAAGCCACGCACGTTCTCGCTTATCCCATGTCTGCATGCATGCGGACCGTTTATTTTTGTTTGTAGTTCCATGGTAATGAAAACCTGGATTTACACTCTACTTACCACATGACCATGCTTAACGTTCACTGTGTTTATCTTGTCCTCTATTTGCTTGTCAGGAGCCTCGGGGAAGCCATTCAGGCCATTTGCAGATATATTGCCAAGAATCGTTATGACCTTCACGACTGGTTGTTTGCAGTGCCTTTAGTTCACTTCCTCACCCAGGCATCAGAGCCATTTAGCAGTTCCGTGTTACTCATGGAAGAACCTAAACAAAAAGATGACACGTGGTGGGGTGCAACCGGATTTGAGACGAAATCTGTGAGAGAAAAGAATTTCACAGAACATAGGTAGTGCTGATAATGTCATTAATTAAGTGGGAGATAAGCAAATCGAGTTAAAAGGGATAAAGAAAGAGAAGGAGGGTGAGACAGCTTATGTAGCCTAAAATTGTAACTCTTAGTTTGTCAATCAATGAGAGATGACGTTTTCTTTGTCCTTATTTCTTTCCAGCTGTCCATCGTCTTGGATAAACATGCTGTCTCCTTTGTTTGAACTGGACCCTCTCTTCAGAAGGACGTTTCTTCTTGTAGTTCCTTGTCACGGTTTTGGCAAAGTTGCTTCTTCTGGAAGATTTGCACCTGTTGAAATTTACACCACTCTTGCAAGGATTTTGTCTGAAAAGGATTATGTAATGCCAGATGAGGTACATGGCTAATACATTTGTAGCACTGAATTCGATGTAGTTGTCACATGTTAGTTATTGCAGTGGTGTTGCTTATCTCTTCTAGTCAATCCCTACTACTTTCCTCCCTAAACTATCACCCCAAAACTATGTTGAGTGTTAATTGAATTTTGGACATGTTGTAACAAACAATTAAAGTTACTTATAGTTATCAGCGTACGTGATTTCTTTGTGATATTCTTATTTTGTTATGATTTCTTTTTGTATTTCTTTGTTACGCTATTGCTTAAAACCGTTTTTGAATTGTAGGCATGCCTGTATCTCGTACATTGCGTATAGTGAGCATTTGGTTTGCAGCTTGCTACCACTTTTCTGAAACTGTACTTAGCATGGTGAATGTCTTACACTAATAAAATGGCCTTAAACAGTTTATGTTTATGTTTGATATCCAGTATGAAACCTATCTATGCTAGTGTTAGAAAGGTAAAAAATGGACAATTGTTGCATATCCTATTTCATATTCTACACTTGGGAATAGTTTGTGCTGGGTTTGTTTTTATAGGGTAGGGCAGTCAATTAAAACCTGTTTGAGAGGGTTTCATGAAACCCGAGTTTGTCATTCTATCTATTTGACTCCTCGACATTCTTTGATTTAACCAGAGAGAGGCCGTTTCCATCAGCTTACATGTAACACAGAAGGACGTTAAGACCGCTAGTGAAAACAAAGCCAAAGAGTAAGTATTGTAATGTTTATGTGTATATGGCTGTGATAAGCTTAACGTTTATTTCAAATTACATCTAATCATCGTGACATGGAAAATTACAAAAATTTGGAATAAGCTCAAAAAGGGTACTTTGTTTATTGCTTTGAGCTACCTTCAAATTAGTATGCTAATTGCTAATATTGTTTTTTAACCTTTTCTTCAGATTCTCCTCCCCAGATGATCAAGCCGTTTGGAAGCAAGAAGCCATTCTCTGTGCCATTTCTTGCTTGCGGATTCTTAAGGCGGTTTCTAGTTCACGTTGCAAACTGCAGCTGTTGCTTGATTGTTTACATAGCATTGAGACATGTATTTCAGTGCTAGAGAACACATCTGTCCTAGATCAAGAAGGAAAACAAACCTCCGAGGAAGCAAAGAAAGTAACTTTGGAGAGTTTTGAAGCTGTGAAGAAATGGTTGAAAAAGGCATTATTGAGCAAAATACCATTTTACGTCACAGCTGAAACGGAGAAAGAGCTAGAGGTATATATGCTAGGGTTATTCAATTCGATGATTCTAAATTCTTCTCAGTGAAAATAGCATAGAAGCAAACCCTTATCTCCCTGTATTGTTACACACTTCAGTTGTACACAAAGACAACATGGAGCACCACGGATTGTACCCCACAAAAGGGAGACTGTGGCATAACACTTCTTACTAATAACATGATTCTCGCACTTTTCTCTAAAGTTATTTTGCTTAGTTCTTCCGAATGGACTCAGCCCTTGGAAAGGGCACTTCCCAGGTCTTTCTAGCAATAGTGATATTGGCGATGCCTCTGTCTAGAAAGCGATATCGCCTCATGGTGGTTTCCATGCACTTCGTTTGAGTTTCGAAAATCAGCATACCAACCGAAAGAGAACACGCTTACCATTGACACTTCCACGCGACTCTCTTTCATAAGAGACTGCTCGGGGAAACGGAAGAAATGACAAGTTGTACGGAATTTTTCGACGTTCCGTTCGGAACCTATAAAGAGTACTACCTCTGCCTATTTTACATGAATTTTATTTTCGGAAATTATTCTGGCCACGACGCTAGCTGAAATGAACCCCCTTTCTCCCCTTAAATAATATTGTGCTACGGGCCCTCTACGTTTGGATGGGAAAATCAACATTGTGAACTAGGGGCGGGGGTAGTTTGTTTTGACAAATATGAAAATTTAATGGTGTCCCAAAAATATGACAGAGGTTGGTGGTCACTTGATTAATTTGTGACAATTTGTTTCACGGTTTTGACATTTTGGGGGGAGAGAGAGGGCCTAGTACGTATTTTCTGTGTGAAATGTCTAGCCGCCATCTTGATCTGTGGTGGGCCATCGAAATGTCTGTAGTGACTACTGTGAGACGCGTCCAACTGTGATTTAAAATTTATATCATCAGCCTTTATTCTGTTTTATGTAGCAAGTATTTAATGGACTTGTAGATCTGGACGAACTTGCTGTCTCTTGAGTGGGAAAATAAGCAATGTGAAGAGCTCTGGAGAGACCGTCTGTCAGAAATGTTGAAACTGCGTTTGGAAGAGGCAAGAAAACGAATATGATTGTTTTTTACACTGTTCTACTATATTTAACCGTTATAATCCAGTAGTTATTTTGTAGATGCTTTTTGAGAAATGCACGGAGTTTTGCCTGTATGTTTATTCTGACAATGGAATAGCAGAATACGAATATCAGTCAACCCTACAGGCTGTGTTAGTTCCCTTTGGGTTGTATGGAACTAAAAACATTTTTTCATGTAGTAAGTAGTCGATGGGACAGAATAGTAACGTTAATTGTGAAATGGTAATGATTTGGGTAACTGGAATCTAGTGGCTAATCGCTGGAGTGAATAGCGCTATTTGAAGGTAAACTGTCTCAGTGGGTTTGAAAAAAAAATAATAGCAGTAAAATTTCAACCTGTCAATGTTTTGCATTTTTTCTTTCACCACCTCTTTATTATCATCTAGTGATTAACGTATCATACCATGATGGTTCAAAGATAATGTAATGTAAATATACGTAGGTAGCTGATTTGGTTTGTCAATTGTAGTGTGACTGTAACGATTTGGTTGAAGTCTTCACCAAAGCCAATATGACAACCCAACACAGTTGTGTTCAAGATTTGGTGTCTGAAGTAACATTCAAAAAAGTTGAAAGCATGCTTCAGGTAAGCTGTATAATGATTTTTTTCTTGTCCTCCCTTGCTCTTTTATTATAGAAAACAGTTTTAATTATTAGTAGTAATTTTAATTATTAGTATTATCAGTATTGATGTTTCCCTTTTTGTATTTTATTGTAAGTTATATTTTACCTTTTTTATAGTAGTTATCATATATTCATGTAAATATTTTTAATATTTACACTGTTAAAGTGGGTCACATTTCAGCCGGCCCGGGGGCTGCAATGATTTTACTTTTTAATAAAGCTATCTATCTACAATTGTCAGAACTGGAGAGCTCATCCAACCACATTTTCTTGTTCACCTTAGAGGGGAAGTGAGGGTGAAGAGGTATTCAAGAATCTTTCAGAGCATGGACTTGAGTCTTCTCAGGCGTCCAAATGCGGCGATCTCCTCACCCTGATGCTAACAAGGTGTTGGCCTCGACCACAAGGGGGTGTTCCACGTTCACGAAAAACAATTCTGGAACACGTTCTTACGTGGCGACTATGGCCGTGCTTTTTTCAGAGATTTGGTAATTATCTTTTCCATCAAGTTATCTTGGTACATTTAACTTTCCTTTTTAATGCTTTAGTTACTATCATTGTTGTCATAAAAAACCAGTTTCCGTAACTTCTCATTACGGACGCCTTATACAGACGCCTCTCTAATGTATGAAAACTTGGTCCGAACGAGACCAAAACTCACAAACACGCTACCTCTGTTATGCGGACACCTTGATAATGGGGACACGCATCCCTGTTCCTTCAGCCTCCTTATCAAACGAATTTTACCGTACAAGCAAGACTAGTTATCTTAAGGCAGATAATTCCCTTTGATTTGTACAACACACTAAGGGCATTCCGACAGCTGCAGATGCCTTAAAAGTTGTTTGCAGCTTTCAAGTACCCTTTGTTAAGAATTCCAGCTGCTAAGAGTGAAACTAGGTATCCAAGCGAACTCCATTGAGTGAACACACTTTCCAGCGCGTACTGATGTCTCAAATCTTTCCTATTGCTCGCGTATTCTCTCTTTATTCTGCCAGTGTTACCATTCCATCCAGCAGGCAATTCCCTCTGGTTTTTTGCAACACACCACTTTTATTTTAAAGTCATTTTAGACACTTCTAGTTTATCTACTTTGCAGACATGTGTTGTATGTGTTGAAAATGAGGTTGGCTTATGGTGCAAGGCGTAAACATTTGCTATGCCGTTTATACTCTTTAGCTTAGTTTGGTGATACATGCACCCATCGTCATTCGAGTTCTATACCGCAAAGAAATGAGTTTTACTTTCATTTTAGTCTTAGGCCTGGTTACATTGCATGTCGAAAGATGGCCTCGCTATGCACGTGACACTGAAAACGGGTACAAAATTTATGTTAACGGATTTTTGTAATCTCAGTGAAAATCCTGACTGCCCAGCTGCCAGGACGCTTCAACTAACTGATAGCTCAGTTGGTTAAAACGTTCTTTATGGCTTTGAGTGCCGTTAAGCCTCTGGCCCGAATTGTCTTTAGGCTCTCAATGCGACTGCTAAGTAGCCACAGTCACTGGTAGCGGGGTATTTACTATGACAGAGCCCTAGTGTTTAACTTGAGATCAGAAATAGAGCTAAAGTATGCACAAATTGGTTTCGTGGAACGTTGGAGACCACCAACCTACTCACCAATTGTTGACACGTTTTATAAAGTTCACATTTTCCTTCTATTCCGTAATTGAAGTTTTTGTTTTTTCCAACTGTCTAACGTTCAACAAAATAGAAATAAAAGTTTTACGTTTTAGGCTTGGGCAAACTGATTTACCTGGGTGTTAATTGATGTTGATTTAACTCATTTATCAGGACGACAGTCGGACTATCGTCGTGTGTTGAAACCAGATGGACAAGAAATTTTGATGTTGGCCCTTTCATCTCTTGAAGCTGCAGTGACTTTTCTAAAAGACGGATCTATCGAGTTTCGAATGTTGCTTCTGATTCGTGACCACTCCGAACGATTTCTATTGCTGTGTGAGCTGATCAGCGAGGAAGGAAGTGAACAGTCTTCCTTAAAGCAAGCATTGGAACAACGCTGTAGTGAGATAACTGCATTTGAGGACGAACGAGATAAAGTTTCCTCCTTCATCAGGATGTGCTTACTCATCAAACAAGGTAATTAACAATTATTCCACGAGGGCGGGTGAAAATACAAGCTTCGTTGGTTATAATCACCTCACTAATTGTTTTATTAGATTCTCAACGCCGGCAATCGTTTGGACAACTTTTGGACAACTTTTGCTTCGCGGCAAAAACACTTTTGAACACCGGAGCACTAGGCATGGCATCCAATTTCGTCATAAGGCAAAAACTAGTGTTTTGCTGATAACCTGTGTGTGGTGAACTAATGCTAGATATCCACTACCGAGATTGAGAGGCATTTGTTGATTTTATTCCGACTAGGATGTATTGCAAGGAACAATGGTAAAAAAAAAGAGAGACACAAAGTTTGTGTCTCTCAGACTGGCGGATGGAACGCATTTGACTTGTTTTAAAGCCAATTGTGTGAAGCTTGTCATTAGCGTCATTAGTTACTATTTTGTACTGAAAGGCTTTGACATAAGATTCAAGAGCCACCGCATAAAGAAGTTTAAAAATGTGTTTCAGTTGTTCTGGTGAGAGATTGAAGTCATTCTGCAACTTTGTGGTAATATCAGGAAACTGTGTTTTTTTTTTTTTTTGCTTGTAAGTAATTTAGAATTATATGAAGATCATCGCAGTGAAGGTGTTTCAACTTAAGCAGTTGAAAAGAGGAAACCTGAAAAAATTCAGGCTTGAACGGGAATCGAACCCATGACTTCTGCGAT
>Ga0126336_10001959_pt1 | contig 11366 bp, 9 predicted proteins | sample SidCmetagenome_FD_92530 | JGI IMG/M metagenome (GOLD analysis project Ga0126336, IMG submission 92530) | Coral microbial communities from El Islote,Puerto Morelos, Mexico - Siderastrea C C metagenome | ecosystem: Host-associated > Invertebrates > Cnidaria > Coral | place: El Islote,Puerto... | reverse complement strand
GGCAACTTAGGAGTTTTGGGAAAAATGGCATTATTTTGAAGATACGTCGATCAAGCGGCAAATCTTTGTACATATTAAAGGTAAGTAAATGGGCTATCTATAAAAGAAATCTCAGAAATTTTCGTCTTACAGACGAAAAGATATAGCGATTGCAAACTATAGTGTACGAAAACTGGGCAACATACTGTATTCTTTCGTACGTGCACGAAGTTGCTATCTATTTTCGCGAAGGTTGGAGTACAACGATTCCAAAGAGATTTCTGGATGAAACCAATGCTAGCGGCGGTACTCTGAAGTTTGGATGTTAGGTACTTCAGCTGTGATATGACGAAGCGATGCCTTGGGGTAAAATGATGGGAATCACTTGGACATCATTTAAAACATCTTAAAACACATAAAAATGTGCATGTAGCGCCAAAATGGCGTTCAATCTACGTTGATAAAGAGCGTGAACCGGCCCACCTAAAGCCATAGGTGACTTATGGCCGTATGACTCACTTATTGAAAATTACTGAGTGTGAAATCATAATTACTCTAATCAGCGGGAACCCGATTACGCCAGTTATATGATACACCAGCGCCTAAAATAACGAAAACATCTCCGCCGACAAGGCCAGAAAACACAGCGAAGTTACTCTCTTGGGAATACCGAACAACTCGAATTCACCTGACACTGCCACGGAAATAACGACAGGAATGTGCCCAAGTCTTTCCATGATCTCTTAGGTTGCTATCGCAACCAAAAGGGAGTTGTTGTGATAAGTAGTTCTAGTCTTAGCCGACCACGTGATTTCACAGTTGGCCTCGTTTTCATGCTTTAAAACCATGAGTTGTAGTGAAGTACAGCCATGTTGTTTGTGTGCCTTCCCAGTCTCCAATTAAGACATAGAAACATAAGATACATAACACTCAGCCCATGTCTGCATAAATGTGGACCATTAAATACCTTGTCCATGACGTAATCGTAGCAACGCAATCCGCACAGAACCATGTTTGTGACGATGGTATTCGTAAGCACGGCTCAGTCCTTTGCCATGCATCGCCTCCGGGTTTGTCACGTTTGTAATAGTGCACTCCGGGTTTGTACTAGTGTCCCAAGAAATGAGCAAATCGAGTGGTCATACAAAACGTGACTTAGTTTGTCAAGATTAACCATTAGAGCTTTTTTAGCTTTTTTTTGCCCAATTTTTGCGCTAAGGATGATGAGAGCTCGGACCGTCAGGGAAAACAAAGGCAATTTTTTGTGATATCGAGTTATCGGGGTGAAATTAAGGGTAGTAATAATAGAAGCTGCTTTTGCCTATGATAGCAAGTTCAACTGCAGAGTCTACAAGAAACCAGGAAAAATACCGACGCATTGGAAATCAGAAATCCCCACCAAATGGAAAATAAATTGTTTTACTGGCGCACTTTACAGAGCTAATGCATCTCTTCCAATTTCAGTTGACAGCGACATCAAAACACGTAAAACAACCTTTGTAAATGCGGGATACCCCAAGCGTTTTATTTTCACACAGTGAACAGTTTTTGAACGATTCACAAGAAGTTGGCGACTTGATTTCGAGTTTCCTTTTTAAAGAGCGTAAGAAGATTTTCATCAAGCTCCCTCGTTGCAACAGAAATGAAGAACTTAGTAAAACTTTTATCACCAAGTTGAACAATTTCATAGGATTCAAATACATTTTCATCGTCATTTGGCAAACAAGGCAAATTAAAAGTCTTTTTAACCATAAGGACAAAAACATTCACAGATCGTCGTCTATAAAGGGGACTGTTCTTGTGGTGATAGTTACATCGGTAAGACCATGAGGTATGTGGAAGTGCGAATTGATGAACATTCAAACCCTTGCAATGACTCTGAACGTGCCCTTCCTCATCGCGAGAATCCGGCCCATTCTATTAGTTGGCAGTTTTCTTATTTCTGACTATACCCACAAAAATAAGCGCACTCATATCCGCGTTATGCGAAACCGTTATTTACTATGATAAAAGTAGCACTATAAACTTGCGTTGACTGTGGTAATATCTCATACTTGAGGCATCATCATACGCATGCGTGCTCTTTTGAAATGCGTGCCTCGCGTCACATTCAAAAGCCAAAAAGGATAAAGAGTTTTCCCTTTCATGTCTTGTGGTAAACAAACTACCTATACTGTAAGAAACGGTACATTTCATATTTCATGCTCTCCCTGCGATTCAGATGCTGCAGGTAAAGCGAGAGTAAACAAAACGACATGGTCAGGTGAAAAACCTCACAATTGCGAGACAAACAAAAAGTAAAATTGTGTCACCAAGAATAGAGTAGAACGTAAACTGATCAATCACGAATCGGCAACCAAAAAACGTTTTGGCCCGAGATAAAGAGAAAACTGGCGAAGACATATTGTTATTTGAAAGGTAAACGCTCTTACTTTCAACTAGTAACGATAAGTTTAAACTTAAAGAACCCAACTGGAATCACTGAACTTACCAACTACTGCTTCACTTGGTAAGGGTTGATAAAACTCTGATCAGTAACCAAAACTGTGTGTAACTAGCTAAGACTTCCGTGTCAATGCCACGTCTTAACAAATAATTGACGTCATAACATGTCATTGAAAGCTCAATACTCCATGTCTCATGTAACGACAGATTTACAAGTGTTTGTTCCGGTCAATCTTGGAAACAAGTTGGCTTTTGTGCATTTATTCATCCCCTGCTACAACTGGCTGAAATGCTGTTGATCATGTCTGTTGTACTTTGTGTCAGTGCGATGAAACTTGGTTATCGCTAACTTTTGTGTTTATGCCAAGAAAAAGCAAGAAAAAGCGAGTCATGAATTGTGTGCTTGGTCTCATGAGCGCATAACATAAAACTCCGGAAGTTGACTGACATTACCATCAGATAAGAAGGCAGGCAGTCTGCTGTGGTCGTTAAATACTTAGCTACCTTTATTCTAATCGGCTGAAATATAGATCTTTTTTTTTACCACATATTATTACACAAGGACTAAGAAATATCATATAAGAGATGACAGCAAGAAATTTAGTGTAAAGCAGTATGGTCGCCAGATAAGGGACTTGGTCCCGTGACCCTCAGATTTTAAATCTGATGCTCTAATGAATGAGATAACCGGGCAGATCACACTGTCTTAAAATGCTATACACAGTGCTAACTGTGGTCTCTCGGCGTCCTTAAAGAATATTGATGTAATGTACATCGGTATTCCCCCACATGACGTTCAGTCGCCCGGTATGGGACTTGAGCTATCGAGAATCCGGCGACAGGACCAAAATTTCGAATTTCTTTTTATTTTACCAAAAGAACCCATTTAGTGACCTATTTTCGAAAAGTTGAAAAATAGCATTTTTAGTCCGTGGAAGCGTTCGTGACCGACGGAATTTAGGGCATTTTCAACATAGTCGTGTAGTCGCACTACTGCTTGTCTAAAGATGCCATTTGCACAGCTTGTTAAATAACTTTTAACGTTTCTTTTAAGGTAAAATTTCGTTTAAAATGTTTCGTGTTACAAAAGTTCTGGTTTTCCACAACAACCCTATTTCGACCACATAAACGAGATAGAAAATATGGGCAAATTTCGACTTGGTCAAATGCGGTCTGGTATAAAAATTTCAGGCGTAATACCAAGTGCACATGAAAGCTGAACCTTTCTTTTAGTTATTCTGAATTTTGTTTTGGCGGCCCGCAAGTACTGCGCTTTTGGGAAATTTAACCGTAAAGGCTATTTTGGCGTGACAGTCACTTAGTGTTAGATTTTATGTTTGAAGTTCTTTAAAGTTACGCTGCATTCTGGAAAGAAAAACTTAAGTAGATGCGGAGACACGCTATTTCAGAGTTTGAAAAAACAGTTTTAATCCTACAATCATCGAATGTAAGAAAATAATCTACCGTTATATTCCCAAGCGCTTACACCTAGCAAAAAATATTATCGTGGCTTGTTAATGTAAACAGTGGTGTTTCGACACACCACGCGTGTCACGTTGAACCGGCTGTTCGATTCGTACAATTAACCAAAATAAAAAAAAAGAGCTACAGTTGGTTGAGGGAAAAACTGTGTGTTGCAGAGATTTAGTTACTTATCTACTTACGCACGGAGACGCGTCCGATGAAAAGGTGAATCTATACAGGGACATGAATCTCGACACTTGACCTTACCGCGTTCATGTATTGCAACGGTTAAAAGCAAGTTCCTTGTCTTTTCTTTCCGTTTTAAAATACATACAACTGAGGAATCAATTATCAAGAAATATTGCAGAATGACCGAGGCATGTTAATATTGCCTTAAAAAAAAGATTGCTTGTTAAACATCGCCTTTCTTTGCGAAATTTTCAGGAGTACCCAACGACAAACTTTTCAAATTTGAAAGTTTTTTCGCCCAAACGATCCCTTGGCATTCGCAAAGACATTTACGGTTAATATTTAACTACCGTGGGAAAAAAACAAACAGCCGCTCTACAGAGCCAGCTAGCAATGGATTAACATTTTTAGTAGCCAGCCAGGATCCATTTTCACGCTGGCAAAATGAGTGACTCATTTTGCCAGCCAGAGAAGTTTAAAAATCATATAATTTTCCCAGCATTTTTTATGCCGCAGTTTTTACCAGCCAGGATATTACTTCGCTTATCATACCCTCCAATAAATAACTAAATAAGTGAATAAATAAATAAATAAATAAATAAATAAATAAATAATAATAATAATAAACTAAGGCTGCAATTGCTAACAGATACCTCCAGACATTTATTTTAGAGAAAGTAATCAATGAGGTAATCAATTAAACCTTAGTTACTGCAAATTGTTCTTACCCTAAGATGGAAAGCCGCTAAACTCACCAGAAAAATAGCATTCTTGGTATAGGTCTTGGCTTGAACTTAGTCTCCGAATAGCTTGTCTTTTGAGGTTACGGTCATTAGCAGAAATATTACAGCAATATAAGGTACCCCTTTAATATGATGGTCGAATTTTATACCATGACTTTCCGTCTGAGCGAAAAGTTTATCAACCAGTGACCGAAGCCACCTCCCCATTCGCTATACTAGCATACGCAGTCTGTTTTCAGTTGTACTCAATAGCAAATTTTGTAATACCTCCTACCTGCTATTAATAATCACATGTGACCACTTAATCTGGCGTTTCCGAACACCACCCAAACTGGACAAAAAATTATATCGAATCGTCGATGGTTAAATTTCGAACTTAAGCTTACAATAATTCACTGCAAGTGCTCGCAAACACACCGAGTATCTCTACCCAGTAGTTCACAAAACCTCGCTGCAAAGTGTGCAAGCCAAAAAAAGAACTATATTGAATCGTCGATGGTTAAATTTCGAACTTTAGCTTACAACAATTCACTGCAAGTGCTCGCAAACACACCGAGTATCTCAGTACCCAGTAGTTCACAAAACCTCGCTGCAAAGTGTGCAAGGAAAAAAAAAGAACTATATTGAATCGTCCACCCGGTAGTTTTCCTATGTTTCCGTCTCTGCAAATCCTAGTCCAGTTCCTTGACTGAACGAACTGAGAACGTCGGGCTTTTTTCGATTTTGCGAAATGCCCGCGCCAACGTTAATTTTGCCGCGTTTACCTCACGCGCGACAAACGCGCGAGATGTTACTCCGGGTTACCGTATTTGCGCGCGCTCATTGACTACAGATGAACGATACAAACTGGTCGGTTAGTTAGCAATAGCGATTTGAACGGGCGTATAAAAACGGAAATCGATATTGTTTAATTTCTTAAATTCAAATGCACAATGACCTAGGTAGACCTGTTACTTGGCTTTTCAATTCAGGTGAAATTCAGTGGTCTGTGAATTTCGCGGTCGAATATATAACTGCTCTTACTTTACAAACTGAATTACATTAACGAATTTTTACTGCCCAGATAACGCTGTCCACTAACGACATTTACGTTCACGTTAAAAAAAGGAGACTGAAGACTAAAAAAGGTGTCTGAAGACTTCAAACGATACCACTCCTGAGATACTGCTGTAGATTTTGTTTGAGAAATGCCGCTGCGACTCTTCCCAGCGCGCTGGATCAACAAGAGAAGCATCGAATTCATATTTTGAAAGCTTCTGAATAGAAAACCGCACAACCACCCCTCTAACACTGAGACCTTAGCCACTTACCTCCCAAAACAGCAGAAATGACAAAAATCGATCATGTTTTCCAATTCTGTGTCCAGTAATTTGTAGAGTACATGTTAACGGTCAACCGCCGACAAACTGCTCAAAAAACTGCAACTGTGACACTTGATCGGTGTCTGTTTTGCGTCTTAAGTTGACACCAAAACAAAATTTTCACCAGAAAACGACTAAATATTTCACTAATTAATCCAAACACGAACACGCGGCGTGACTTCTTGTCGTTTGCCAGCCACCGTAGGTGACAATTTGTTAGGCCAGCCGGAAGAGTTAAATTTTTTCCAGCCAGAGCGTAAGATGGGCCACAGTTCCCAGCAAGCTTTCGCCAACAGTAAATTCCCAGCAAGATTTCAGTGCCGGTTAAAAATTTGCCAGCCAGCTCAAGAATAACCTGAAGAGCAGATATTTTTCGGAGCGGTTTCGTTGGGTACTCCTGAATTTTCCTCCTGTTTCATGTCAAACACATATAACGTGTACACAAACAACTTACAGTATGTATTGCATCAGTCCAAATGTCACGAGAGCCAAACACAGGCAGTTGACAGGTATGGCACTTTTCGATGAAAGCAATCAGAATCGCAGAGAATTACCTCAAATTCTTGCCGACTTTCCTCAACTTGACGGAGTTGGCGTTGAACGAATTTTGTGGCGTGACAGTACATATACATCCCCGAGGGGTGTGGTGAGGGGATATTCTTCGAAAACAAAACTCCCAACGGCAAAGAGACTGGGGTGCTTTTAATGGAATCCCTCCTTCGACACCCTGCTAAACAAAAGCGCACAGTAAAAAAAACAATAACGGGATAGGCTGTATAATTCACCCTCCCAGCTACGTTTTTGTACTTATCCCTCCTCCCCGTCTCCAACAAACTGCCTCATCAAAACTTGTCACAAAGGAGGACCAGGATACAGGTGCATTTATTTGCTCCATCTTCGACTGGCAATTCTAGTCGAGTGCTACAAAATTTCTTGAAGAGTGTTGACTTAAAGCTTTTTGAGCTTATTCTCTTCAACCAAACTGCAAATATTGTAGGTATCGTAGACTCTAGGACGTTGTAAGTCAAGGAAACACGGATCTGTTCTCTTGTACTGTTGGATTTCTGAAGGCTCCCTTTTGTGAGGGCAACTTTCAAAGGGTGAAGCAGAGGGTAAACTCTGAATGCGCAGCCGTAACTACGGACGAGGAAAAAGATGATGAAGAGGAGTCTGTGCAAATCCTGCAGACAAGAAAAATGTGTTCGCGTCTTTCAGGCGCAATAGTGAAAAACATTTTGGAGTTCTGAAATTCTTTCCGCACTGCGGGCGTCTCTTCCCATCCTGCTGCCAAAGGTCACCATCAGTTGGCATCACAGCTAGACAACTGTACAGCAGAGGAGGACGATACCTTTTACAGTATAAGAGAATCAGTGCTGTGCTCCCTTGACTTACAACATCCTTTAGTCTACGATATCTATAATGTTTGCACTTTAGTATAAGAGGATAAGCTAAAAAAGCTGAAAGTCAACACTCTTCAAGAAACTTGCAGTAGAGGATGCAGTAATAAAGTTGCACCTGTACTTGGGACAAGTATTGTTGAGGCAGTCAGTGGGGACGGGGAGGAGGAGTTAAAGTACAAAAACGCAGTTGGGAGGTGAAGTATACAGCCAGTGGTCCTCTCGTTTTTCTTCAAAATGTGCTTTTGTTTGGCGGGTTGTCGAGGGAGACATTCTATCGTAGCACCCATACTCCTCGCCGGTTGGCTTTTGTTCTCCAATAATATCCCCTCGCATGACCCTCTGGGGATGTAGAGTTCTCAGCTTCGCATTCCGTAGTTGCAAGGGGTATAAGTTTCCTTAAAACTGGATGGTAAACGCTTGCAGTTAAGGAAACAAATCCCTTACACCTCTTTACTTTCCCATCGCAAAAACAAACTTCTTCACTCAAAAGATGATCTTTTGATTGATCCATGTTTATAGCCGAACTTGGCCTTGAGTCTGCTTGTTTTAAATACGAAGGATCGTTTTTCAGGATTACCACGCTTATCGTTTATTCTGTATACGTAGTATGGATCGCGATTGTCGGCATATTGTTTAAGGTGTGCTACGGCTTCAAAGTTGTGCCCGTGAGGTTCATTTTGCTTTTAAATTTTCTATTTTTCATTCGCAATCCATCTCTTATCGAGGGTTTCAATGGCAGCCTTTTCTATGTCCTTCCAATCACTTTCTTGTCTCATTTTACGCAAAATAATATTGCTTTGGCTTGCGATGGCGTCGAACTGGGATTTTCACAAAGACTTTCTCTTATTGCCTCTGTTGCGCGGGTAACTGGTTTGGATGGACAGATGTGTTTCCCATAATGATAAACGCGGACAGAATTCCTCTTAGCCACGATATACCTACGAGCAAAGCACGGTAGATGCTTTCCAGGCTTACCACATACGCTGCACTGTTTACTTCATTTTGTTAAATTGTGTTGCGTTTACAACACCGTACTCTTTCTTAGATTCACAGCGGGGATTTGTGCAAGTGTAAGAACCCGAATAGTCAGAGTATGTCACATTTCCAAACCCACTCCATTGTGTCCCTGAGTCTTTCTTCCAAGGTCTCCCATCTTTAATCATGGTGGACCTCTTCCTTGCCTCCTTTTGCGGATCAGTTTCTGTCTTGACTTCATCGACTTTCAAGCCGTCTATGTCATGTGGGATCTTTTCAACTTTTCGAATTCTTACGTTGTTCCAGTACTCCGGACCAAGCTTCTTTTGCTTTTTCGCAGATTGGGCGTGGAGGACTGATTCGCCATCGCTAGATTCGCATAGATATCGTTTTCTCTGCCAAACGTGACCGTTTTACCTTTTTTCTTAGGAACGTCAAGAATTGTTTTATCGTCACTAGATTCAGAGGACAACGACCTACAAATAAAGGCGTTTATTTAAAAATTAGACAAGAATTATGGGTTGTGCATTAATAAAAGGCAACGTGACCTTTATTAAGAAAATGATGATGATGATGATGATGATGATGATGATGATGATGATGATGATGATGATGGTGGTGGTGGTGGTGGTCTGCTTGTCATTTTACCTTTTACCTTCTAGCTTCGGCCGTTCAACACTTTTCTCAGTAGAATCATCACTTACTACCTTCATCGCAGATCCCGTGCAATTAAAAGAAACTTATCAAATTTCCTTTTGCAGAGGGAGCAAACGCAAATAAATTTTTGTCGATATGTCTCTTCTGCGTATTACAATAGTGATTCATAGAAGCGTTTCCCAGCTTTACCGTGAAAGGGGATGCTGATTCAAGAGAAGGAGACCCAACCGACCAAAAAAGCAAATCACCCAATTAACTAAACTGAATTTAAACTTTATTACCAACCTCTTAAACTTTGGACCATCTCTGCTTTTGGAGCCAACTGAGCTTTGTCATAGCTTAGTTGCAACCTGTGTTAAAAAGGTAAAATGTGTTTGAAGTATTACCATATTGTTCATCGCAGTTTCGGAGACATTGTGCTAATGTTCACTCCTTTGAATCGATAATCGCACTTAAGTTTACATATCGAGGTCACAGAACTCTATTTTATACTAAAATTAAACAGAAATAATTTTTCTTTCAGCCATACCAGTAAGTGAAAATTCCCCTCTTCTTACCGGCCTTTACTGGGGAGTTATCAGCACTGGAACAACATGTAACTGTGAGATCTATTTCTTCATGTGCATTCTACAGAAAAATTGATGACGTCAGAAAAAAATTAGCAACTCCTGCTCACGAATGCAGTAAAATATGTCAATGAAATCGGCGTTTATTATTATAGGCAATAATCAGAAAATGTGTTGCTACGTATAAAGTAACTACTCAGTGTTCCAAAACAGTTTCACTGTACGTACTTTTCTAAATACTATGACCTTTTTTGTGGACCCCGTCACACCTGTCATCAACGCATACAGGTTCCCAAATTACCGCGACTTATCTTACGTAATACCTTCTTTCCTAAAAATACCTACTTCGTTCTTTGTGTTCGAAGTGAGATCAAACTTCATGCCTTTAAAAACACTTATCCCAGGTTGGGAGTCAGGCTCGTTTTCCCACCAATCCATTGAACTTTTCTTCTCTCTTTTTGTCTCTATGGGCTGTATATGAAAGAATATAATGAGGGTGATATATTTATTTATTTCGCTACACACTTACGTTTTTACATGTGTTTTAGTAAGGAGAGGGTAGGAATGAATCCAACGTTAAGTTTGCACTTACAGCTCGGTTTCAATTTCTATAAAAATCAGTCATCCACAATGATGGTTAGACACGGGACCACATATATATATTCTATTGACAAGTTTGGAATACTTTTTAGTTAAATGCTTTCCAATGTGTGGAGAGCCAGCAATGTTACCTTATATTTCCTCTTCCGTTCCTTTTGTGGTGAAACCACGATAACATCTGAGTCCGAGCTTTGAGCACTGGGGGACATGGCATCCAATTGCTCAGAAAGAGAAAACAACACTCATATTAGAAATCTTCTGTGGAACACAATTGAAAGGGTGACTGTATTTTTCCCTACACATAGCAAAGGAGGGGTGATATATACCAAGCTTCCGACTACTAAACTTCCAAAACCTTCTCAGGAATAATTGTTAAATAATTTTATGAAGAATTTGTAAACTTTCTAGAGTTAAAAAATGACATAAAATAAACTCATATATACTGATATATGTTACCACTTTGCACTGCTTTAAAGCGGCATAATGGTTCCCACTATGTCCTAAATATAATGTTCCAATGCTCGGTCCTTGTTTGGGCTTGAACCCCTTGATGTAATCGTGTCGATCAGACTGAATACAAGATAACAATAAAAGATACAATTGATGTCACCTAGACACAGTATAATGTCGTAAATTAAATAAAATAAAAGTCAAGTTGCCTGCCCTTTGACAAGGATTGTTTACCTACCCCATAAACTGTAAGAATAACAACTTTATGATGTAATACTTCTGGTAGAGCTCTGATCACCATTTCATTTGCGTAGTTTTTCTCCAGAAGCTCTAGAGCATCATACCAGGAATCGGGAACTTCCTTTCCTCCAAGGTTGATGCTACAAATGTAGTCACGCCTATCATTGCCATCACCCTTGGCTATCCTTTTTCCCCAAACAGAGAAAAATAGCACCAATTATAATTATCAATGAAAAAGTATGCATGCGGCTAAATAGCAACCCCCCTCCCCCAAGAGGGACACGCTATCTACTGAGC
>Ga0126336_10001958_pt1 | contig 11369 bp, 4 predicted proteins | sample SidCmetagenome_FD_92530 | JGI IMG/M metagenome (GOLD analysis project Ga0126336, IMG submission 92530) | Coral microbial communities from El Islote,Puerto Morelos, Mexico - Siderastrea C C metagenome | ecosystem: Host-associated > Invertebrates > Cnidaria > Coral | place: El Islote,Puerto... | reverse complement strand
GCAAGAAAGTGCAGGAAGATAGAAATAAAATATAACAGTCATTTCACAAGGGAAATGACAAATCAGATTTAAGAAATTTAAAACGATCAATAAGATTTTCTGGTGAACGTGGTCTACAGGCCTATGCTGCTTTCTTTCTTTCTTTCTTTTTTAGTTGGAATTGTGTCTGATTATTACAAGTGCAGATTTGAAATAGGGAGAGGGAGGATCCAGACTCATCTTTATTCACCAGTCCCTTTAAAAAAAGTGTTAAGGTTACAATGTCATCCATTAAGACTTTGATCACTTTGTAACAGGTCTTATGATTTGTAAAATAGTATGGATTTTGAGAGCTGCATCAAGCAAAGTTTGCACTTACCGGTAAATTTAGTGAGATGAACGAAATTAACTCAGCTTCTTCATCTGATTGAATTTGCTTTTCATGTATAAATCTCTCAACGATCATGCTATTTGGGGGGCTCAAGTTCGTAACAGGCGATATTAAAACCCGATACAAGGGATCATGTATGAAACGCAACACTTGTATTGATGAAAAAGGAGAGGCCGAGGCGATTGGCAGTCTCCAGTCACGTGGAAACACGTAATTCAAAGAGACATTGAAGTTTTCTTTTACGAATACTATTTAACGTGAGCTGTCTTATAAGAAGAGGTAAGAGCGATCACTTGCATTATTTTGATAACATTTCAATGTGATTTCCAACATACCTCTTAATAAATTAGAGATTAGATTTTCTTTGTGGTGGGCAAGTTGGTTTGAACTGACCCAATTTAAAACCATAAAGGGAAATTTTTGACAAAATTTTTTTTATAGCTTTCTTATCTTTGACAAACAGAGAGCTAAATCAACCGCCCTAACAATACTTCTAGTAATTACAGGTCTTTCCAAAAGATGTCATAGTCAATTTAAAGGGGATATCCAGTAGAATACAGGATCGTTACAACCGGTTTTTCATGGAAAGTGCTATTTGAGAAAGGCGTTTAACGATGTTTTGATGTTCTCTCCGGGTTTCTTTCGTTCAATGCTCAATATATGTAAGCTGCATTATGTTTACAACGAGCATTAGAGCCGATAAGAACTACGCATACGTTATCAGGAAAGAAATTTACAGTTGTATCTGCAGATGTCTCGTCAATTCTGCCACCGACAGATAAGCGAAAATCTTGTTCTCGCTCAGTTTAAGGTGGCAGCTTGAATAGCATTGCATGATCCTCTAGAATATCTCAAAAATTTCATGACAGTCTGCAGTAGAGAAATACTAATATACACGATAGCTTTAGCACATCTTAGCAGGATTGACGTTCAAGTATTTTAGTTTCCTATTTTTTCCCCAAAAGGTGATAACGCAACAAAAGTAAATTGAAATTGAAATTGATATTGAAGTGATTATGTTATTCAAAATACTGTACAGTATTCCGACTTTGAACGCGTCAAGATATTTCGTTTGCATTATACTTTATTCAATGCTGGCCACGCATAAAGCAACCAGGGAGAAAGTATACGAGATCCTACATTCTACTTTAACATTATAAGCTTTTGTCAATAAAATTCAATGTTTAGAATATCTAGGGTTATCGGAAGGACCTAATTAATATCGTGTGTATCCTCCTATACAGGTGCAGTGGTTCACAGCTTAGAATAAAATTATTGGACCAAAGAATCCTCTTCGTTTACGGAGCTTGACAGCTAAACAATCTCAATGCATGTCTCAATATAATGTATTTGAATAGCTAAATAAGGTACATATTCTAATCAAGCCCAAAACAAGGATTACGTCAACGTCTTATTCTGTGGAATGCAAATGACAACCCCAGCAAAAAATCAAGTTTTTTTTTTTGTTATAAAACTTTTAGATGAGAGGACTCGAACCCAAGAACACCACGTCCTCTAACTGTGGCCACGCTGTGTAATTTTAGCTCGTATTCAGAATTGAAAGCTCTGGTTCTACATGAATTTTCAAACGAGCTTCAGATGAAAGGCTGGTAGATCAGGGCAGTGCGTTTGCCAATTTATGATTTGACAGTACGTTGCCTTAACGATGAACGACACAAACGTCGCAAGGATCAACTTGAACTTAGACTCCAAAAAATCTTAGATTTTCTTTAAAAAAATTGAGAAAAATAAAGCCATTTTTAGTCTATTTTCATCGGCACTGCTGTAAAATGATAGGTGCAAACTTAGCATTATTTTATATTTCTTGAAACATCTGGGAAAAATATATCAGCGCAATATTTTGAAGAAAACTTCAGTATTCTGACTACAGTGAAACCTTGACTTAACGAACTTTCTTATAGCGAAGTTCTCGGCATAATATAAACTAATTGAGACGGCAATCTGCATTATATTGACTGCTAGTTGGAATAAAATATATTCCGTATTGGGCGGATGTCGCGAAGCGACGGAGCTTAATACGGAGAATATATTTTTTTTACAACGCCGTCAATATAATGTAGAATTGCCGTCTCAAAATTGCAATTAGTTTTGTATCACGATTCAATCGTTTTTCGGGCTAAACAAACGCAAAACTGAGAATTTCCTGCACGGATTGAAAGATAAATTGTTACAACTTGTCAAGTGTTGAGCACGAATGTTTCAAATATGGACGTTTCTCACCATAAACCGGTGCTTCACACCGAGCATTTTCCAGATATATCGATTAACCAGTTTATGCAAATTACGAACCTTTTGACTGATCTGTGCTTTATTTTAGGATTTCTTAAACATAAATATCCCACAGTCAAAGCCACCTAGAAAGCTCAATGTACATTTAAGATGTTTGCTATCATACAGGATCTTTAGACTGAAAAGAGAAAGTGTTGAGATTTGTTTTTCTTGAAATATTGAAGACAATCGCAGGAATGACCAAAATCAGCACGTAAGAAACGAGTAATGGTTTACTTGAAAACAATCCTACAGATTTTTCTCTACTTTTGCATACACAATGTGTAGGTTGTGAAGTTCTAATCTTCCAAATTTTATCACATTGTGTCCTTTCTAAATTTCGAAGCAATCGACATTATGTTAACTAAGGTGCCGTCCACAGCCGTTGCTGTGGTGACAGCCGTTGCTAGGAAGCCAATAAAAGTAAACTTTGGTTATATGTTGAAAAGATGGTGTAGTATCAAGGCATTTGAAGTTGGTTTATGTGAAATTTTGATTTCTTAAGATACACCCCAAGGCCGAAAAACTGTTGCGAGTCTCCTTAAAATTTGAATTCGCGTGCGACAAACTGCCATTTCCCTACGACAAAATTTTTTGTCCGTGACAAAATCTTCTTTGAGGTCACCGAGCGGCGAATTTGACCCACTGAAAGGAACCCAGGTGAAAGACGCGTAGATTGAGGCTCGCTTGGCGCAAAAATACAAAACAAAACAAAATTTCGCGTTTACTTTCGCTAGTTTGATAAACCGATACAGCCATTATAAATGCACACCACGTGACACAAATAGAGGATGGTAAGCCTGTGAATGGCGTACTAAAGTTTCGCTTTTCTTTCTCATTAAAAAGGCCATGTGATTGACAGCATTCAGGCGAAAAAAAAAAGGAGACAAAAGCAAAATTCGAAGTGACATTGAAGTGCTTGTGTTATCTCAAATACTTTTGGATAATCCCGATTTTGATCACGTTTACATTTTCTTTTGGATTAGGTAAAGAAAAACGTTGTTTGTATTATTTAACAACGTTCAAAGAACAGCTCTGTCTACTCTCTTCATATCCTTAATTCCTCATTTTTCCTCTGTTGTAACTGAATTAACCTCGTGGGACGAGCAAACTGGCTTCACTAGAAAAACATATATAAAACCGTTATGATAGTACTTCTTTTCTAAGTTTTTATTTTTCGGTGTGCGTGAAAGGGAAAATGACTAATATTAGCCATGGAAAATGCGTTGTTTTCAGTACAATGTACAGGAGTGAGCGAATGGCCTAATATCTTACATCTTGGAGACTTGGTAGTTTGCTTTTCTTGTTTTGCTGTTCGCTTCGAGCAGTTCTCTGATCTGGGAGATGTCGCTGTGGGCTGTACTCAATGAAAGATTACTTAATATTTTTGCTACATCTGGTATCGACACATGTGCATACAGTTCTAATAAAACAGAAATGTATTGACGCATTTTTGCTGCATTGAGGCAGAAAAACTGTCTGCTTATAAAGCACTTGTTAATTGTGGCCAAACTGCACGGGACGCAAATGCTTCCGACCTGAGAGCGAAGGGGGGTCACGCTAACTCAGCTGAGAAAGTAGAAGAAGCTTGCATTTTTTCGAGGGTAAGGTTTACACAAGTCTTACAACTCTCGAGATATAAAAAGTCGAGGGTTAAAGTGTTTTGCTACAGTTTTTTGGGGACCACATCTAAGTCAGTTTTTACGATCGGCCGCTAGACAGTCTTGTCCTTGTCGGATAGTCGTGAAATGTAAACCATTCATTGAACTTTAGTGGGGTTTATACATTGTAAAAATCGATACTTCCATGACAACGCTTAGCAAAGATCCCCGACAACAGTACAATTTTTAATCTTGCGCAATCCAGATTTCACTTTTAAAACCCAATACCATCATCTTAAACTGTGGTGTATGGCAAACCAAATATACAAGAATAAAAAAAATCTGAATGTTTCATTTGAAATTAATCGCAAAAAAAATTTAAACGCTATTTTTTGCGTCGTTATAGTAAATTCACCGTGAAATAATCGATGCTTTGATAAAATGGCTAGAAAATAATGCAAAAATGTCTTTAGCTTATTATTTGACACCAAGAAAGTTGTATTGACACTGGTGTTCACGATCTCCAAAACGAGTTGTCTTTTCTAAGATCACTGTCACTCGCATGGTAATTTTGTAGCAAATTTTGAATTTGACTGCTTTTGCTAAACTCGTGTAAGCCACTTGACAGATTTTTTAAACGTGTGCTTCCAAAAAGCGCTCAATTTCAAAATTTACCTCAAAATTACCTTGCGAATGAACTTAAAAAAAAACAACCATTGTCAATAAATACAACTTTATTTTCTTGGCGTCAAATAATTAGCCAAAGACACATTCAGTTTTGCAATATTTTCTAGCCATTTTATCAAAGCAAGAATTTTTTCTGGGTTCATTTACTACAACGATGCCAAAAAATAGGGTTTAAATTTTGGGGGCGATTAATTTCAAATAAAACATGCTGTAACAGTTTTTTTTTATTCTCGTATATTTGGTTTGTTCCGCAGTACACCACAGTTTAAGATGTTGGTATTGGCTTTTTGAAGTAAAGACTGGATTGCTCAAAGTTTCAAGTTTATTGTTTTTGAGGTATTTTGTTTATCGTTGTCATAGAGACAACGATTGTCACAAAATGTAACCACAATCCAAGACCAATAACTTGTGCAAATTTCACATCGATACGACAAGGAAAAGACTGCCTAGGAGCGGACTATAAGAGGTTCCCCAAAAACGGTATCCAAACACAGTTTATTTCTAAGCAAAAGACGTCATCCAAATCCAACGTAAGCGAAGAACAAGTGTATCGGTATCGATTCTCGGCCAAGATAGCCCCTTTCCCTATCAAGCTTAATTATCCCTTTGTTTGGTTGATTTAAATTTGGTCACGTGGCGTAATAGTGTTCATCCGCGGAGACACTATCAGGCGATTAACGGTCCTTTCGCCCAAAATACTCAGATGGATAGAACTCGCCCACAAAGACGACCACCTCACATATATTTTTCTGATTCATTAACAGACAGGTTGCATTAATTGTACTTACCTTACTTACCTTTTTTTTGTTTATTCGTCCTTTTTTTACTTTAGACTTGCGTGTTAAAGGTCAAGCTGTTGAGCTGTCAGTTCTAAATGCCAGTTTCAGTGTTTGTGTATTGTAGAAACAATGGAGTGTAGTCAAACTTCATGTTCTTAAAACTATTAGTGAACTCACAAACCTCGCCTCTCAGGCTAATATTTGTTTTCAGAACATCAAGTTTACGCGGACAACTATCAGTCGATACCGTCTCCACAGAAACACTGCATTACAACTGTAAGGTGATTCCCTGGAAATAAGCTGATTGTTCACAGCCATGCAATGTCTTAAAATGCGCAATAAAAATAATGAGTTGCATACGGTGTAGGTGACCCAAGCTTAAATTGCTTGCAAAATCACTTGTAAGAAGGCGTTTTTTTTAAAGCAGTTAGTACTATGTTTGGTAGGAGAAAGAAGGATAGAAAAAGGTTAAACATGAAACAGTGTGATAGATTTTGTGTGTCGGGCACAATGGGCTGTTGTGCGTATGATCTAAAAACGATTTTTTTTTTGTAAAAACACAAAAAACAAAAACAAAACAAACACAAAATAAAAGAATAAAAAAAGAACCGGTTAGACCACATCAAACGATACTGACTCAGAACGTTTTAGGTGACGAGCGCATATTTCGAGGTCGTCGTGACGTAACCTCCCCACCAGTAATGAACAAATTGGATTTCTAGCGAAGCGTTATTCTTCCGACACAAACATTTGATGACCTGAAGGCTAAAATAACGCGATACAAAACTTTCATAGGTCAACAGCCTCGCTTAATTAAAACAGAAATACGCCACTAGTTATTTCTCTGCACAACGTAGCCTCAAAGAAAATCTACCGTGATCTGAACGGCACAGGAAGCGACAGAACTGATTATGTACTGGGAGGATGTACAAGGATTTTAACCACTATAACACTGCCAAGATATCGACCTCATCACTGTAAAGAGCAAAGATGACACTTTTAATAAAATAGTTTGTTATGTTAAGTGTTGGAACTACAAACCATACTCTTACACCTATCGTGGCACAAGGGGAAAGTTGTGACAGTTCTTTTACACCAATTTAAAATATTTTACCTTCATTAGATAGACTGTACCCTGCTAGCAGCGGCGTTCCCTTCGACCTTCGGAGATCTACCGATCGAAGGGGACTCTACTAACAGGGTATATAGACCATGAATTTTGCTAACAGATGAGACAAATATTATGGGTTGTTGTGGCTGTGTCGACGACCTGTGACTTCTTCAGGAAAGGGCGGCAAAGGCGTTCGCCATCTTGGATCCTACTCCAAATTAGAATTTATTAAAAACTGAAAGAATTTAAATTGTGTCATGCTAGGCAATTTGTATGTTTTCGTCGCGAAAAGGTGAAAACACACATTTTTATCTTAACATGGCTTGACCTGATGCTATTTCAATGATTTCGTACTAACTAATCCTAGCAGTCAATTCTGACCAATTTTCCCCAAAATGTGCTTATAAAGGATAAACGTACAACAACTGAAAACTGCAGGTGCTTATAAGAAAACCTTATGAAGGTGGCTGCCACCAATAACACTATGCTAGAAAAATATCAAGTTTTTTCATCTGAAGAAAACTATTGAAAATATTTTCTTTCATCAATTTCTCGGCAGGAAATTAGGAGGTGCATTTTAAGATCTGTTGACTTCTCGTCAGCAGTCCCAGATGCCATTTATGCTGTTGTAGCAAATGCATAGTAGGACATGGCCCTCTTTCAAAGAGCAGGTCTTTGTAACACCCTGCCGTATGGCGAACTGAGACGGATTTCTTTAGAAGCAGGTACGGTTGACTTAAAGGTCGTAATAGGCGAAAGGATTTGGTCTTGTTAATGCAGGTGCAATCCAGTTCCTTTAAGAATTAACTTTGCGTATGATCATATTTCGTCAAGTTGGTGTGCAACAAATATTCTATGAATGAAAGTATCATCAAGACTTCATATCATCTGAAAATTTTTTAGCATAAACAAATATTCTCATTTTTTTCATTTTCTTGTTTGCATATTGGCAATAAATTTCCTTTGCGTTGTTTCTTGCTGGACAAGAAGTGGTTACAAATTAAATGAAGACAGGAAACAATTATTCCCTGACAGTGTCCGTACAAAATCAGGGTTTACATTATTTTTACGTAAAATAAAGAGACATTTGAAAACTGTCTGTTAGAAAGATCAAGTGAGGTTTATCACCATTTTTCAGGTAGGCAAAATACGCTAAAATTACCTTTGTTTGTATCGAAAAGGAAGGCATATACAAGGAATTTCCCTTGAACTCGAATTCTACAAAATTGGTAATGTTCAAACTTGCGATTCTAAGCAAAAAATTTCACTGACCAAATTTGATGGAAGTAGCTTAAAGAAAACAAAAATCGTCCACTAGCATCTGTTTATTATTTGTCGTCTTACACTTATAACCTGAAAAAAAGGAAAAACAAAAGCAGTTATTCTTCCCAATGATTCTGCCATCTAAGTGTAACAGCACCCGCATAGCTTTGACCGCAATTACGTCACAACTATTTTCCGCTAGTGAACACGTGCCCTTTTATACCACGAATAGGTGTGTAATTTTCCATAAACCTCACAGAAAATCAACGGGAAAACAACGGGAACCAAATTATTGCTGTAAGACTTAGAACCTACCTTAGGGGGCTTTCATTTATTAGTGCATGGGGAAGGGGGTCCGCAAAATCACTTGGAGTGTCTTTCAAATATTACCCAACACCCCTTCCTTGGTAGGCAAAAATGCAATATCCCCGCTGCACTTCATCCAGTTTATTTCTCATCCCCCCCCCCCCTGGACCCCCTTCCCACCCTCTCTTGTCAACAAACATGGGTATCTGTCACTTCTATCACAGCCAGATCATAATGTGTAACAATATTGGCACTTTTAATATGTTCATCATTCATTTGACAAACAAATACAACTCAACAAGAGAACTTTAAGTTACAATTTAATTACAGTTTAAGTATTTAAAATGGCCTGAGAAATAAACTGAATCCATATCAGTGATAGCAATAGTGATGACAATGGTAGACAGGTGCTTCATTCTGATATGGCTTTAGTTTTATATTTCTCAGGTCATTTTTAAATATTGACCAGCAGCAGGTGTCTATTCATCGTCATCACTATTCTTACTGTCTTCATCACCAGTATTGCTATTGCCATTGCCATCACTAGTTGAGATTGCACTATCTTTATAAATCCATTCCTACAGCTTAGTCTGAACAATTACTCTGCATTTCTTGTCAATTGTTTCATTTTGAAGAATAAATTTGAGTTCATGGCAAAGGTTTTCTTCTTTAGTTTTCTAGGTTGCCCCTACCAATGTTTTCTTCCAGCCATCCTTCTTCAGAGTTTTTCTTTAAAACTTGTCCTATACAGAGAGCACTTTGCTTTGCCCTTTTCAGTTTATCTATCTCAGCTTTATGCCTCCCTTCTTTTTGTCTTCAACTCTGACCTGATTTATCTATGTTTCTTTTTGTTACTGTGAAAATCTTTCTCAAGCCCTGTAATGTTCCCTCCAATTTTTGAAGGTTATGTATTAGTTTTTCTTTCAGAATCCTCAGCTGAGATAAATGATCTTGGTAGTGTTTAATTTGTTCATTAATGTGGATCTTTGGCTTAAGAGAAACATAACATTTTCTTAGAAGTGTTTGTGTGTTTTCTTTCTCCTTGTCAGCTTGGGATATTAAATCCTGTGTTTCCTTAATTCCTTGATGGTAGTGATCTACATGTGACTGCCTTGGTAGAGAAGGTTTCTGGAGAAATTTATGGTAACCTCCTGTGAACTCAGCATTAAATATTGTGTCACATTTGCCGTTCACCTTTTTTAGCACGTGCAATCTTTCCCATCTTGCCTGCCTCTCCTTCCTGATGAACACTTCTTGTTAGGTGTTGGGGAAAAATTTCGCATAGCTCTCGTACAACTTTCAGTTTTTTGGAGTGATTTCATTAATAAATTGTGTTTTTGGCCACTTTGGGTTTTTGTACAAATACTCGTAGTATGGTTTTCTTTCTTCTTCAAGTCGAGGAACCTTCGACTGTGACTTGGTGAAAGGAAGAGTAGTCTGCCTTGGTATTTTTCGCTTTTGTGCTTGAGAAGAACTAGCTGTGTGTGATGACAGTGGAAAGCCACTGAGACCAATTGATTTTCAACCCAGAGCCAACATTAGGAAGCTGGTCAAAGAAGGAATGCTCAATCTTAATGATGACCAGAGCATTAAATCGTTTGCTGAGAAGTACATAGTTGCGGAAGAACGTGTGGTCAATGTTATGAGGTATATCTATAAAAACACTGTTGCTGCCAATTCACACAAGAAAAAGAAGGGCAAAACAAACTCAGCATAAAAAGGAAAAGAATTTTGGTGATTATGACTGGCAAAAACTTGTTGAAGAACGAAGGTTAGACATGTTAACTGTCTATGAGCACAACACCCGCATCGCTAAGCGGAATAAGTTGGACAAAATCAAACTCATAATTGTTCATCATGAAAGTGGCAAGAGTGTGTTAAGTCAAACTCCTGTGGAAAGTGACACTGATGATTCTAGTGACTCTACCAATTCAGATTATATTGACATTGATGAGCTGCACTCTCAAGATTCATTGTCTCATTCTGAAAGCTCAAGTGTCCCTAGGGTATGGAATTGTCCCTCTCTTCTCACCCCAAAATTAAAATACCTGTCACCATTGAATAAGACCTCCCTCCCCGCAGATTTGCTCTTGAATGCTGATGTCATATAATTTGTTGATTTTGTACACGAGGTAAATTAACATCATTGAAAAGCAAAATTGATGTATGATTTTAAACATGTTTGGTGAACTAATAAACAAAAATAATACATTGTGAATACCAAGAGTGATGCTTTTAAGTACTATATGAATTCCTAATTTGAACTAAGAACCTTCAGCCCTTTCTTTTGTAGACTATGAGCAGACATCCTCGGGATGTCGAGGAAAACGAACAAGTGAGCAAATGCAAAATTACTGCTCAAGATGGGAATTGAAGACCACTGAGAAGGAGGGGGAGGGGAGGGGGCAATGGGAATTCCTTTTCTCCATATGACACATCTTATTTATGGCTTTTCTGTTAGTATCAACCACTTCATACAATTGCCAAATTCAATGGTTCATAAAAGCACAGGAAATGCTGGTTAACATGAAATATTGGCACGGCTGAACTTGTAAATCAAAACCAACTGTCTCCTTCAGGCATCTTACTGTTTACATGTACACTCACAGGAACAAGTCAGGGTGTTGGCAAAAGCAGAATACAGAAGGATAACTGGCACAATTTGCATAAACATAAATTATATATAAAATGGGTCAATACAGTAATTTATAATTGATGTTTTTCTATATGAGGGATGGAGTTAGAAAGGTTAAATTTGAGATTAAACATGAATGTTTGAAAATATTTCTCAATAAAATAAGAACAACAACACCAGCCGTAAAAGTAGCTCCCCAAGAATTAGTCAAAAGATCAAGATTTCCCCCCCCCCCCCCCCCCCCTCCCCTCACCCTCCACACCGGTAGCGTTCCCTCGTTTTCTCTTCTTGGGGCACGCATTCTATGTGCGTGGGGTAGGGCGCAAGT
>Ga0126336_10001957_pt1 | contig 11371 bp, 10 predicted proteins | sample SidCmetagenome_FD_92530 | JGI IMG/M metagenome (GOLD analysis project Ga0126336, IMG submission 92530) | Coral microbial communities from El Islote,Puerto Morelos, Mexico - Siderastrea C C metagenome | ecosystem: Host-associated > Invertebrates > Cnidaria > Coral | place: El Islote,Puerto... | reverse complement strand
TTGCAACATTTTTTTTCTTGCTTGCAGCAGTGCAAGAATTTTTTTTCTATTTCATTTGTGCTGCATGCAATTTTTTTCTTCCGACAAGGGCTTGCAGGAAATTTTTTTTCGAAATCATCCACAACCCCCCCGCCCTCAAGAGTTAAATGGTCGGCCCCTTAATAGCTTTCATTTGCGTGGTCAAACTTTAAGATTTCATCCGCAGACGGAAACGTTAGAACCATATCACGACTCACCGTTTGACTCTGGGAGGGATAATAATAATAATAATCTACTAATAATTTAGAACTTGTATAGCGCATTTTCTATATGAATATAATCAAATGCGCTTTACAAGCAGGTGGAATTGGAATTTGGAAATGTTGGTTTTTATCGAGGGAGGAAAACCGGAGAACCCGGAGAAAAACCCTCGGAGCAAGGATGAGAACCAACAACAAACTCAACCCACATACGACACTGGGACTGGGAATCGAACCCGGGCCATAAGGGGGTCCAATAGGGTCCATTATATAGGTCCATTTCGATCTTCTGTTGTTCATGAGTTGTAACATGATAGCTTTCAACAACAACGTAATCAACAACTACGATTGAAACAAATCAAAGATTCTACAAAACTGTCAATATCAGAAACAAATTATAGCATTTCCTTCGAATTTCAAAATAATGATAACTTCGTCATCCTAGGAAAACGAGCCGGGGACACTTGTTATGAAAATTGTTATATAGCGTGGCGATGCACTGAGGCGGAGGGCATATGCATTACGGTAAGAGCTAACCCAAGGCCCCTATATGACAGCTAGCTAGATCGATCTCAGTCTCTCTCGGTCAAGGTTCCCCTGATCTGTCAGGCTTCCAGTGTTCACCGTAGCCAGTCTATTGAGACTTAAGTTGTTTGTTAGGCGTCCAGCCGTCAGTCAAGTTTGACCACTCTTGAACCTGCTTGACTCTCTTTCCATCAGACAGTCAATGTTCTCCTATATCAGCCACTCGAAGCTTTTTACTTTTTTAACTCAAATCTTATTTTGTTGTTGTTTTGTTTTTATTTTATTTGTTGACAGATTTGTAAGAATCATTGCAACAACGAGATGGTGTCGCAATTTTATTTGCCTTTGTTTTGTTGATCAGTTGTTCTCTTGCTGCAGGTTAAATATACGTTGGCGTAAAAAAATCCTTAATTCTACTCCTGATTCCACTAGTCCTCATGCGATTACATATACATAAAGTAAGAAGGCAATTTGGAAATTTTCCTGTAGCATTTCAATAAGTGGTTCAAATAGTTGTTTTGGAAGGGAAAATGAATCTTTCGCGGTTTTGGTGAACTCGAAATTGGATGTAAGAGAAAGTTGTGCAAAGTGAATTGGTAAAAACTCCACTACTACTGCACGTTTTCATCGGCTATTAATCTCACAAAATCGATTAGAAAACTCTGTTTCCTAGCAAGTCAAGTTTACTTACCGTTCATTTTTTTTTCAAAACTCAAAACAGTAAAACTCATCTCATAAGATGAGGATAATTACATTTTCCCTTGGAAAAAAAATTAACTGCATTTTTCAAAACCTTTTTTAACGCCCTAACTACATTTTCGATCTATCTACATCTATGACAATGCCTTCTGACACTCCTGGTTTGAGCCAGACCCAGAAAGGGGGGATATTATTTTTTTTGTTGAAAGCTTCTTGCCAACGTTGGACAAGCATCACCGTCCCATTTTTATGATATGGCTTCTTGAGCATCTATGAGCGGATTGTATTTTGCATAAACTCGTAGCTTTTACATGACAATGGACAGCTATACTCATATGTACAATCTACAAGAGATATAATTAAGCATTTATTCACCTTAGTTGAGAAGCTTCCTCTCACTGCAAAAATTATCGACCACACCAGGGGCCTACTCGCTCCAAGGTTTTCAGTAGCTATGAATTAAATAAGTATTTGCTCTTTTCGTAAAACATTATTGCACCAGTGTGCAATAACTGGAACAAACGTGGCTGATATTCCAAAAAATTACACAAAACTGCAATCGCTAACTAGACGCAACCAGCCGAGTCACATTAAGAAATTGAATCGGTTGGAAGCCAACAGACATGCTAGCAGTCGTTCTATTTTCCTTCTCGCTAAAATTAGGAGAACAAAGAGACTGCTCGCAGTCTAAGAAACCGAGATTGTTATTTGTCACAATAATGAAGTCTGTCATCATGTGTCATTTCAAACCAATCAGAATGCTGCGTTCATGGATGAACGCGGAGAATTCAAAATTCAATGGCTTTCGTGCAGGCTCACTTTTCCTCGCCAAATTCTTCTCCGGCGGCCGGGCCCGCTTCGCTTGCCGTCACTTCCACTGCCAAGTTACTCGCACGAATAGCACACTTATTTTTAGTGAACCTGCTCACAGGCTACACTCTAGTGAGTTCTAAACACCACTGGCAAAATTGAACCAAATATTAATTAAACTTACTGAACGTCTTTTGTATCACACTAATTTTTTAAATTCTTGTTTTGATTGCAAAATTATTGAAACGTTTGTAACACAATCAACTGGGCTAGATGGCTGACACTTTTTAGTTACATACTACAAGTTAAATTTCGGTGAAAATTGAACCTCATACATCTACATTGCTCCTTCAACAATCCCCTAGGATCTCCTAGGATCTGTACTGTACTACATGGGCTGTGGTGTAGATAAAATTAGAGTATGGTTTATATTCACCTTAGCTTAATATTAGTGGTAAATTGATTTATTGTTTATGAGCCAAAGATTTATTAATCAGAATATTTTTCGTCAGGGTTTACATATGTACACATTGTATGTAATTCCTAGGAATTGCTAGGAATTTCAAGCCAGCACCATTTAAGCTTGGAATTCCAAGTCCAAATTTACCGTGAAAATTCACACCTCAAAGTCTTAGGAATTCCTAGGAATCCTCAGGAATTCCTAAGAATTTTTCCTAAGAATTCTTAAGATATTCCTAGGAATTCCTGGGACTTCTCAGAGTTATTTCGCAAGGGTAATGCTTCATTTTTAGTCAACTGAAACAGTACAAGGCTATGTAATGTTGTTCATTGTGTATACACAATGAACAACATTACATAGCCATATGAATTCATATGAAGCCAAAGGAATTCGAGAAATATCTGTAAAAAAAGTAATAAGCCTACACTTATAAGAAGAATGTCATTTCATCTTGCTCCCATTTAGGAGAATTCTCAAAGAGCACCTTAAAAAAATGAAAACAGATGCAGGCTGGCGAAACGTTTTTCAATCAAAACGTCTTTACAGAAACCAGAAATCCTGAAAAAACATCAGTGGAAAACAACAGAACTGTACTCGTCTTACATGGCAGAAAAAGGCAATCACAAACAGGAATGCCATTCCAGTGATCGGGAAACGGGAAAGGAACGTCGGTGTCATTGTTGTCTTGAAAATCTTAAGTTAGCAGCCTTCAGATGTTTAGTGCACTTGAAGTGGAGTCTTAACCAACACGACAACTAACGGACAAAACAATGAATGAAAGGTATTTGTATACACTTAATAAAAACATAAATCAGGTATTCTACAACGGATGTAGTTATCTTCACATCTCGGCTGCCGAGATGAACGATAAGTAACGCACGTAGGCCATTAAAGGTTTAAACGCTCTCACCCGCCCAAGCTGACTTAAGGGGTGGGGATATTGATATAACGTGCATGTTGAGCTTAACGAAACGGTCCAGTCATCATGTATACACATAGAGTTTATTTAATCTCGAATTTACAGAGTAGCCTTAAAGAAGTAAATAAATAAATAAAACAAGAAAAAAGATGTATGCACATTAAAACAAACATAATATCTGATACTAATATATTCGAATCTAAGTACAGCCGGTCGCATCCTGCCCTGCAAGCAGAGGTTTCTTGGTCGCTCTTTGTTCCGGCGGGCGAATACCCTGCAAGCAGAGGTTTCTTGGTTCTTCTTTGTTCCGGCAGGCGAATAAGTAACCTCTGCGTAAAACCGTCCGATTTCCTGTCGTGCATGTGCAACATTCGTCATACGCATCGTCACTTCCGTTTCTTGCATATTTGTACAAGTGCTCATGCGTCAGGTTATACAAAACCTATGAACTCCATGAAAACGTTACTTGTACCCAGTGTGTTTGAGAGTTACTTTTAATTAATCTCCAGATAAATGTCAGTAAAACAACGCTTTAATAATTGCTGCGTTGTTTTTTGCTGGTTTCATGAGTTGGGAGAAGCGGTGCGCACAACAAGTTTGGAAACGTCTCACAGCGCGCGCTCTGTTTGACAACATTCACGGTATGCGTCAGCTTCAAAACCGGTTGAGAACCGGTTAAAACCAGAATTTTTAAGTAATTCGTCCAAAATCTTGGAGGGCGGCAGATCAAAGCTTAGAATCGGACGGTTTTGGGCAGAGCTTACTCATTCACCCACCGGAACATAGAGCGACCAAGAAACCTCCGCTTGCAGTGTAGTCGCAAGGTTCAGTTGTCGTAGTTTTTGCTTCAATTGAGCCAGAGAAATTAGTTATCATGTCTTTGTCTGATAGGAAGTTCCACAATTTAGCAGTATAGTATCTAAAGGAATGTAGGCCATATGTTGTTAACGGTTTAGGAAGGCTCAGAATGTTGGTAATTGAATTGTCAGAAAACGCAAATGTTGGTAAACGAATTGCCACAAAGTGCTCTCGAGGATGGAGTGTTAAGCATTTAAGTTCTACATAAATAGAATTGACTGAATAAACACTCATGAACTTTAGCATATTTGTTCAAGAAATCATTTCAAGCTTTGATTTGTTGTAGCTTGTTGTGATAGTTTATATTTTTGGAATGGGTACCATACAAAAGATTAGTTTGTTTATACACAAACAATTTTTCAAGTTGTACCTGGGCGAATTAAGTGCAGTGCTTCATTTTTACTTCAGTGTCTACATATGTGTCGAGAAGGGAGTAAAATTAGAAATGACTGCTTTCTGCAAAAAAGAACTTGAAATCTCCTCAAGGACATTTTATATATATTCATTAGTAAGCTTATCAAATTCCTCAGCTTTGAGTGAATTGTCTGAAAGCCGACTCTGTCGATGATACAGTCTGTGTTTGTACATTTTTGGCAACAAGAGAACTACGTTTATCCGCATAGAAATGACTACATAATCACGAATGAAAAGAACCATTCAACCAGGCTATCGACTGTAGCTTAAAAGTTAATTTCAAAGTGCTTTCACTGTGATAGTTGAATTGCTTGGGCTTTTTAACTCGTGAAACAAACAAACAAAAGAAGCTTAAGAGTATTGTACATTATCAAATCTTTTTTGAAACGAGTTACCTCTCCTGCTTCGCTCTCAATTCGTCAATTCGCTCTCCATTTGGTACTTTTGAAATAATTGCCACCAGACTGGCTAGTATATATTGTAGTCTAAGCAAAATTGTTGAAACAAGACACATTATAGTGCTAAGTTTGCGGATTCAGTAAAAAGTTATTTCGCTTTTCAGCTCAGCCCACTCAGTGTAAAGCCCTGGCCGAAAGAGAGTCGCAAGTTATCGGAAGTTGAAAACTTAATTGCATTAACTTGCGACTGCGTTTGGCCATGACTTGCGTATACTTGCGATGGCTTGCGATAACTTGCGTTCACGTTGATCGAGCTTAAATTTGCATGCAGGTGAACGCAAGTTTTTCACCGTTTGGCCACTCAACGCAAGTCGGTCCCAGTATGGTTTCCTTTGTACGGCGCGCGTGCAAGGCTGCAATGAAATAGCTTTCTTGCTACTTGCGCTGAACGTGCGTCTACTTGCAAGTCCGTTTGGCCATCCATCGCAAGTTTGTGCACGCAAGTTCACATTTCCTTACTTGCGTTCACTTGCGACTCCGTTTGGCCAGGGCTTAAGCACGAAGCGGGCCTTTTTATGGATTTATTATGAGGCCTGTTTTGTTTTAAAACTCTAAAGGCTGGTTCCCATATGATCGTTACGATCGCTACCAAAAAAGTTGAGCGGTCGTCGCGACTTTGATCGCTGAGCAGTTTCCATACAGGTTGGTTTCCTTATGATGGCTGTGATCGTTACAATCACTAAAAAGTGGTTTCCACATAATCGCAACGATTGCTGAACGTTTCTTCTTAGCGATCGCAGCGGTTGTAGCGATCGTAGCGATCATATGGAAGCCAGCCTTTAGAGTCTAATATAACAATCATGATGAAGTGATAGCGATATTTTTGACATCAAAAGGACACTTGAACCGAAGTAGAAATTGTTAAAATGATCACGTCTGAAATATGTAAAATACACACAGATCGTTGCGCGATTGTTTGCGACTTAAAAACTTTGATTTGACGTTACTTTGACTGTAATTATAGTTTTGTTGTTATTGTTGTTGTTTTTTTTTTAGTGTAATACTTCTTCAATTGGGGTGAGACGAGCAGAGTTTCATTTCGTTCTGAAATGTTGAAAAAATAAAACGACACTTGGCTGAAACAATAAAATCTGGCCTAATACTTCTTGGTCAGATCGATTCTTGGATTATTGACAACTTTCAACTGGATTGACTACAGTTTTAACAAACTGCTTTTGTCCGCACCACACGCTTACCATGCTCTGTCTATAATAATAATGTCTGTGTCTCTGTCTGTGTCATTTATCATTAATGGCCGTGTCGGTTTATGAAACAGCAAAACGTTAGCCTGGTAATACCACGGGACTCCCAGTGTCTTAAGGAAAGTAGTTCACGATAATTAGAGAAAGCTTGGAATGTTAAAAATATGTATAAGCTAGCATTGCTACATAACTTTAACAACCTTTCCACCCTTTTTACTCTCTGCATTACAATAGACATACTAATCCATAGTTGTAGTACTACTACAAAGTAAAAAGGATAGAAAGTTTGTTACAGTTATGTCGCAATATTGGATCATACATATGTTTTTCTTGCCGTTTGTATCGGCGAATTTCTTATGTTAATACGCTATTTGAAAGCTACCAGAGAGATCAATTTGCGGACACAATGACATGAATATCGAAAATATCTTCAATATCGCCTCTTTACTGGCGGTAACAATATTTTATCTACACGGCTCAAAGTTCGCATGTAAATATTTTTTTGCTCGTTTGTACCCAGAAATTTCTCAGCCAAACAAGTTATTTAAAAACTAACAAATGGTAGATTTCTATGAATGAAATGAACTCAGAAGGGATGATGAGATAAGCATCAAAAAATGAAAACCAGTTTAGAAAACAGTCCTCCAAAACTTGACCAAAATTTAAACTTTTCTTATGGTTTGTAAAATCTCTTCAAGTGTGCAGGATTAGACAGACTGAAAGGTTTATTTACATCGAAAGTATAGAGACTTTGCAAGAATTTAATCAATTTTCTGTAAGTCTGATTTTCCAGTGATCAAGGGGAGTACGCTGGACAAGAATGAGAAAAGTGATGTAAGCTTTTCTCATTATTTACTCCTTTTATTCTCAGATTTGACATACAATGCTTTATGCTGCTGCCTTTGACTCACTTATTAACCAATTATGAAAGAAAACATGCACTGCTCATATTCGTCCTTAAATGAATCACTTTACAGTTCTTGACTAGACTAATGATGCTAATTACATGAAGCAGGCTTCTTTTGTTGTCTCTCTAAGCGTCATCCTGTATGATGGCGACCTTAATGAACCGGATTCCAGCCTTCTCTACTCTATTTGCCTTATAAACCTCAAGAGTGAGCCCCTTGCTGGGCAGCAGTTGGTTATTGTAATCAGCAGTCCTCACGAAGCCCCCGTCATGCGCAGTGTAGCAGGCGCCCCAGCTTTCATTCAACTTGAGGGTGAAGACAAACTGACCGGGGTAGAAAGAGTCGCTTGGTTTGGGAAGACGATGCTCATTACGTATGGAGGACAAAGTTACACCAGACAGCCCTTCAGTTCCATAGCAGGGAGCATTGTGCTCATAATTCTTTTTATCTGTAGTTTGAAAGCCGATGAACTTTGTGCCGTCTGACACGCCATATCTGATGTCGCTGTCAGCTGTGTTCCCAATGCTGATATCATGAGCGACCGTGATCTCGACAGTCAGCGGAGTTTCAGCTTTCAGAGTGTCCTCGGGAATCATGGGAACCTTGAGGAGTGCGGCATGATCTACTTCGCCTGCGTTAAATGTCAGCTGTTGGGGAGTAGACGTACGAGAAATGTCGACGTATGACGCATGCGCTTCCAGCCAAGAAGGAGTCATAGTCTGATGGTAAATTACTTTTCCCTATGACCAGAGAACAACAAAAGACACACAAAAAAAGTCAGTAACAAAACTTTAAGAAATGCCGCCGTGTGACTTCCTTTTTTGTGTTTTACTTGATCTCTATGTTCAAGCCAGGTAGTGCATGTGGCTCTCGTTCCACTGATTTCAAACAAATGCACGCGAGATCTCAGCTTGTGAATACAGCTGACTTGAAGAAAGGAAAAAAAGGACACCGTCCTATCAGCTATAAAATAACACACGTGACTCACCTGCATTTTAGTGGACTCTACTAAACACGATAAATGCGGACATCAACAGGAGTGGCAATTAGAGCAAAAGCAGAAAAGGCAAATGGTGGAGACAACAAACGGGAAAAGCAACATAAGAAATGTCTAGATGAGTGCGTGTTATTTATGTAAAATAATAAAAACATTTATTATGCCACTGTTGTGTCATTTTACCATATAAGGGCAAGAGAAAGAGCAAAATGTGACATCGTATTACACTGTACAATCCAGGTTTGAACGGTTTTTTACTGAAGGAGGGCGAAGCAAAAAAGAAAAAAAAAGCCGTGGAATAATAATCCTCTTATTTGGTGTTTTGGTCGGTAATATGCTTAGACATTTTACTCATTGCTCGCAACTCGTAAAATATCCGCGCTTATTCTCTACCAAAACACCGAATAAGGTGTAAATATCAGATATTCTGCATCGCATGTACTGATTTATCTTCTCATCTTAGCTGCAGAGGCGAAAGATAAGTACTGCACGTAAGGTTCCAATTTTCATTCCCGCCTGAGCTGACCCAAGGGGAGGGAAGTAGGGATGAATAGAACGTACATTCTGAGCTTAACGACACGGTTCATCGAATTGCCAGAAAACGCTCTCAAGTTTGTAGTAATTGAATTGGCATAAATAAAATGGACCGAATAAACACGAGTGAAATATGTTGTCCAGCTTGTCCGTGTGATAGTTTATGTGTTTTGAATTGGTACCATACAAAAGATTAGAGCGGGCGAATAGTGTCAGTGGTGTTTCATTTTTAAATTCAGTACCTACATAGATGTCAAGGAAGGAGTCAAAATTAGATAGACTGCTTCCTGCTGCTGAGCAAACGTCTTTAAACACAGACGGATCGATCCAGAAAGGACGCAGAACACTTGAAATACCTCCAAGATATTGTGCACCCATTTGTAAGCTTATCAAATTGATCAGCTCAGATGGAATTGTCTGAAAGCCTACTCTGTCTATGATACAGTCGGTGATATTACATTTTGGCAACAAGAGGACACTTTTATCGGCACGGAATTGATTAAATAATCACAAATAAAAAGCATCATTAACAACCAGGCCATCGCTTGTAGCTTGAATTAGTTAATTTGAAATTGCCTTGACTGTGATAGGTTGGGCTTTCTAACTGATACAATAAAACAGCTTAAGAATTTTGCTCATTATCGAAGCTTTTAATGAGTTGCCGGCTCCTGCCCCACTTTCAGTTATTTGGTGGCATTTGTGTTTTGGCACTCTGAAATGTTTTAGACTGGCTAGTACTGTAGCCTAAGGAATATTGCTAAAATAAAAGGCACTAAAAGTTCTTACTTTGTGGATTCAGTGAAAAATTTTCGCTTTTCAACCGAACCCACTTGAATGTAAACATAAAGAGGCCTTTTTGTGGATTTATTATAGAGTCTAATATAACAACGAAGAAATGAAGCAAGACACTTTATTGGAAACAGTTCCGATGGATTTTCTAAAGCACCACTTAAAATTTTGATGACGAAGTGATAGCATATTTTAGACCTCAAGAAGACACTTAAACCCAAATAGAATTGATAAAATTAGCACGTATGAAATATTGAAAAATTTACACAGGCCGATGCAAGATTGTTTGCGATATAAAAATTTGATTTGAAGTTACCTTGACTGTAATAGCTTTTTTTTTCTTAGTATGATACTTCTTCAATTGGGATGATACGTCATCGTCATCATCATTATCACATCCCTTATTTAAACACGATAAAAATTTTAAAGCAAAATGCTTGTGGGGTCGTGTGATATAGACATAGTACATGCAGAGCTGCAGAGCTTAGATATAGATATAGTACGTGCAGAGCTTCATTTCTTTTTTAAACGGGTGAAAATTAAAATAAACCAGTGACTTTTGGTTATGAAGCTCAATTTTTCTTTATCTAGTGTTAGTTTAGTTTAGCCACCGATCTACAACAGCAGTTTGAACAAACTGCATCTGGAGGCTAGCAAGCGTTGTTAGCTATCGATCAAACCTTGAGCTTCAAGGGGTGATAATTATGATTCATAACTTCATATTAGCTGCACTAGTGTGTGAGACTCCAAGGAAGATAATTATAGGAATAGGCGAAACAAGGGAAAAAGTAATCAGAGAAAAAGGACGGAAGACAGAACCGCAATCAAAGCACTTCCTTATATAAGATATAGCAATAGGCCATTCTGAGTTGTGCCTCTTTTCAGTTAACGTTCAAAGGGGGATTTGGTGCACAGCCTTTCATATGAAAACGAGTTTTCATTCACACGCAAATAAAAACTCATCTTCACGTAAAAGGTTTTGCACCAGCCTCGCTTTGAAAAAGAGGTACAACACAACTCCGAAATGGCCCATTAAGCACCGATGGGTATCAAAAGTGGAAAAAAAGCAAATATGCCGAACTGTTCAAGCTAATGTTGTATAAACTCCAGAGTAGACACGAGCGTTGGTTGAAGGTTTATTAACTTGACCTCAGTAACGTTAACACCATGCATGTCAACTGATTTAAATCTTCCATTCTGCGAAAACTAGCAGGCTATAAGTTAAAATCTTCAGTCCTCGGAAGTTTGACAAATCAAACCAAAACTACTGAGCAGTACTTTACTGTGCTGCTGTTTATTACACTGAACAAGGGGGTTTTAACTTTTGAGTCAGCGGATGAAATCCTAAAGTGTGCCCATTCAAATGAAAGCTACTGAGCAGAATTTTCCTGTGGTGCTGTTTATTATTATTATATATATATATATATATTTTTTTTTACACTTAACAATACGCGAAAAGAAAAATACAAAGGATAAATGAATAAAAAATACAGAGGTAACACTGCGATACACGTTTTACATAACTATTGTAACTAAATTATTGTCAGTAGAGGCTTCCA
>Ga0126336_10001956_pt1 | contig 11375 bp, 5 predicted proteins | sample SidCmetagenome_FD_92530 | JGI IMG/M metagenome (GOLD analysis project Ga0126336, IMG submission 92530) | Coral microbial communities from El Islote,Puerto Morelos, Mexico - Siderastrea C C metagenome | ecosystem: Host-associated > Invertebrates > Cnidaria > Coral | place: El Islote,Puerto... | reverse complement strand
TGCGGTTGGAGCTTTTTCTTCAGTTTTCTTTTTCAAATATAGTGTTCATGTTTTTGTTATATAGTGTCCTTCGTTCAATAAACTCTAAAAAATAGTTGAAGTTCTTGCCAAAACGTCTGGTTTAGCTACAACGTATTGGTGGTCGATGAGGAGTCCCGGGGGTGGGGAATTGTCTCTTTCTGCGTGACCGGGGGTGGGGAATAGACCGCCAAGTGAGAAAAAAATTGCAAATCCCCGGGGGTATGCCCGGGGGGGGGGATGGTAACAGGTAGAATTGAACCATGCATAAATGAAGTCAATTTTTTTTGTTTATGATTTGCCAAAAAGCAAATGTTTGTCGCTAAGCGCTAATGAATGTTTATGGTTATGTAAATTTCGCATTATGAACATCACATTCTCGTTAATGAATGCTTGTTGATGAAAATGAATGTATCTGCGCAAATGTCTGTGTATTTCTTGGTAATGAACAGCAAAAGGTGTACAGTGTAACTGTGTGACTGTGGAAGTTGCCCAACGTAAGCCCACGGTCTCTTGCTTCTTCTCTGTCGTCCATTCTCACTTGTACGTCAGGCTTCAACTGCTTTGATGGCCGCCTTCAGACAACTGATTGCCTGCTCAACGATGTTAAGAAAGGGGCTGTACGGTGGTAACTTCTTCGGCTCCATGTTAGGCCCAGGGTTCCCCTGGTTCCGATGAGCTGGCGCTCCATCATAAATGAAAATCACTTGATCGTGTGGGTTGAGGTTGAGCAGTTGAGTCATGCATCTCGAAGGAAGGCCTTGAACCGTTCAGCATACATCCCCCTTGTACAACTGTAATGGCAGTGTGGTGCACAAGCCAGAACAGCAAAATCACTTTTTTTGAAAATAGATTTTTCCTAAATGCCTGTGAGAAGCGCGCAATTGTTTTTAAAATCGCACTTTTCGTTGTTAAATTCGCGTTAATCGTTGTATGGAAACGTTATTGAATATTATTCTTTGTAATAAAAATCTCATTGAATATGATATACTTTTGAGATGATTGTCTGTTCGCGCACTTGCTAATACGATTGCTACTAATGATATTGTTTTACACGTAAATGAAGTAAATGTTTTCTGCTTATGATTGGCAAAAAAAGCAAATGTTTGGCGCTTAGCGCTAATGAACGTTTGTGGTTATGTAAATTTAGCATAATGAATATCACATTCTCGTTAATGAATGCTTGTTGATGAAAATGAATGTATGTACGCGCTATTGATTAAATTTTTGCCGCAAATTTCTTGTTAATGAACAGCAAAAGGTGTATTGTCAAAGAAAAAGAAAAATTGAACTAAGGATAAAATTGTCCAACAACATCCATTAAAATTTCCATTCAGGTGGGCCGTGAAAACGTTAAACCCACTTGAGTTACAAAAGCTATGTTTCACGGTGATGTGAGGTTTATTCTGGATGGCTAAATGGTTAAAACGTAGTGCAGAATGAGTCAAACAGTTATACCTTGTTTACGTGATACCGGTATGGGTTTGCATACCAGAATGAGAATTTTGATTCACGGTACCACTACTGGGGGGAACTCACCGGTATGGCTCACACTGTTATGAGAAATTGTGCTGTAATCACGTAAACAGATACAAAGAAACAAGAGTGAACCGGGCCGGATGAACTTGTACAAGAATGAAAATCACACTGGTGTCATGTAAATGAAAAACATCCCCTAAAGTCGAGACTTAACTCAAGCAGCTGTCAAGGATGTTTAACAACATCCTCAGAGACCCAGGAGCAGTAACACCCTGATTTCATGAAAGCGGTGCAAACTCAGACTGGTATGATTTTGTTTACATGAGACTGGTCGAAAACTCAGACTGGCATGAAGTGTTAACATGAGACCAACTATCCCTAAAAATCCAGATTATCTTTTATCCACCACCTTGGAATGCTTCAATGCCACTTACTAAGTATGCGTGCTCAAAACAAAAATCTCAGACCGGTTTGAACTCAGTTCATGTTTACGTGGTTCCCCAGACTGATTTTAGACCGTTGTGAGTCATTCGTATCAGTTCCGCAATGGTAATAAATCAAACCAGCCCGAGATGGTAATTATTTTAAACCAGCCTCATATTTCATATCCCGTTCATGTAAACAGAAGCAAGCGTTAGTATGGAGTTGATTGAAGTTGTGCCGCCCTAAGTTGGTACCATTCTCATAGACTACGAGCAGTCTCTCAATTTTCTCTGGTGCATGCACACCGACTGTCCGTACGTATGTACGTTACCGCAGATGAAATTGCATTCATACATGTATACAAAGTCTCAAGGTGTCCTTGAGCAGTAACATGCATGTTCTGGTGAAATAACAGACAGCATGTAGTTCTAACGCTACAAGTGGAAAGGATATGTACTTCCATGGATATTTTACTCTCTGTATTAAAGCTTAAAACAGATCTTTACGGTTAATGAGCAATACTTTTACGAGCAACATTGCACATTTTTCAAGATTCCTTTGTCTAGTAATGATTCCCAGAGGAGACTGAAGAGAAAGAAAACCAAACCAAATATAGAGATTTGTCTGTAATTAAAGCCTTGGAGTCATGTTAGAAGTTTGAGATATCTAACGTGGGTTATTGGGAATTTGCTGGACTATGAACAAGCTCTTTGACATGGCGATTCCATCCAGGTGACAAGTTGAGCTTGTTCTGTGGCAGGACTTAGTCCTTACAAGCTCCACAGTTAGGCTAGCCCATCTGTAAATATTACTTTGGTTTCACCAAGAAATTTTAAACCTCGAAAAGCCATGGGCTATATATATGTTTGTCTTTTTCTGCTAAATATTTTGATGTCATTGATTAGTTTGATTGTAAGCACCTACACCAGAAATTCATTAGGAATTGAACAACTTCTTATGCGGTTCTGCATACATGTCCCGTCAATAGTACTAAGTGGTTGATGTGTGAGAATGGAAAGAATCCTGGAGTACCTCTTACAAGTAAAGGTAATTTGGAGACATGCCCACAAATCAATACCTTGGACCCTTTTAGGGCTTTACTTCAAAAGGTCTGATGAACACACCCATAACTTTTATTTGGGAGTACCCCCCCCCCCGCCACCAGTCCAGGAATGAAGATTCAGTCCTATTTGATTAAATTCACTTCAGTTCTCAATGACTGATTCACCACAGTTTGATCCCTTCTTGTCAGTTCACTGCCTGATGGGTTTTAGACTATTCTGAAATTATTAAGGAAGAGGTTTTTCTTTATGTTTTTCTTTGATACTAGATTGTGGCAATCAGTAACAATGCTTATTGGTGGCATTAGATACAGTGCAAAGGCTAATAATCAAACCGAAAACAAAATTGAAATCACAAGATTTACTTCCATCAAGGTCTGGGGTAGTGACAGATCGAGTGAGTTATAATCTGTGCATCGAATAAAGTCACTAATGATTACTGGACCATTTGTTATTCTCATTGGCAACCCTTTAAGTCACGGATTGGTTGGTTGATTGATTGATTGATTGATTGATTGATTGAATTTTGATATTTAATTGGATGATTAACTGATTTCTCAATTGCAACCGAGTGGTTGAGTGGTTGATTGATCGACTGATTGGTAGTTAAATAGATCAATGAATTGATTCACCTGAGGCAAGGTGAACAAAAATTGCGCCCAATATTTAAGTTTACGACCTACAACAGGGGCTTATTTAAAATTTATAAAACAGGTTCTAATTTAATGAGATGTGTATTACCAATAATTAACTAATAATTATAATATTGTTTTCCGGTCCCACTTGTAATAATAATAATAATAATAATAACAATAATAATATCGTTGAATCTTCTTCAGTAATAGACATTTCCATTGAAGTGAAAAAGTCCTTGTCGCTTGTTTGAGACTTGTAAGTGTACAATATTACAACATGAATACCGTAAAGTTCCGAAAGTATTGACCCCCCCGAAAGTAGCGACCCTCCGAAAGTAGCGATAAAATTTCACAGGTGTTTGCAACTCCCGAAAGTAGTGACCCCCCGAATTTAACGACCCTCCGAAAGTAGCGACCTCAAATATAATTTCCTTTTTAAGCAAGAAATAACAGAAATGATACATTTAACAAGCTATACCAAACTGATCCGAGGTTTATTTTAAATGATTATAATGATCTTTGACATTCCTATTTGTTTTCAAAAAGTATCCCCTTCCTCTCTGAATACCCGTTACATACGTAATAAGGATAATCAAACCTTTTTCTCTAGTAACAAAACTACAATACGATATATCAAAAAATTCTTCATATGCATATGCCCACATCCAAAAAACAGAACCTATTGACAAAGTTAACTGTAACTGCGAAAAGTACTTCTCATGCGTTAGCCACTGACAGTTCATTTTACGCCCAAGTTGTGCCACTTGGATCCAAAATTACGGCAATCAATCAGACATTTCAGCATCCGAATCGTAATGAAAGGTAATTTCCTCGACATCGGCAGACTAGCCAATGCTATAGTCAGCAAACCATCAATATTAATCTCGGTATCCCCGCTTGCCGAAATTGGGAGGGCAATGCCACACTTGACAAAAGAACCGATCACAGTGTCCTTTAGACGGTGAGAGGTTTCCTGCCATGCCTGTCCTAACGAGGGTCGTTACTTTCGGAACTTTACGGTAATATTAATTATATTACCTTTGTTGTTTTGTTGAATCTTCTGCAATGATAGACTTTTAAATGAAAGTGAAAAAAAAAAAAGGAAAAATGGAGGGCTGAAAATTGGGACCGGTATAGGGTTTTGGGAATTGTACCCGGACGCCATATTTGATGACGTAGTCATATGCAGCAATTGAAAAAACGTTGTCGGCATATAATATGAACGATACGACCCAAAGGTTTTCTGGGAAGCGGGAAAACTTGCTTCTGTCGTCAGGCACCGTGGAGATAATATTAACACAGGATACCAAATCTACTTCAAACCTTCTTAGGAATGAAAACACCTTGAATATCAAAATATAGAACCGAGTAGCAAGCCTATCAGTGCTGTCTTCCCAGAATTCCATCGTGTCGCATCGTTCATGGCTTATACTTTGCACAAGACAACGATTTATCAAACACGCGTAGACAAAACTGTCTATGGCCCGGACCTGCGGAAAGTCCTACTCCAAACACGTTCGCTTATCTAATTGCCATTGCTTGAGTGACATAATATCGTCACAACTGCATTCTTCAGTGGCTTACACTGCCAACTGGCTGTAATTATGAAAACTAAATTTTCAACAGAAAAGGCTTTTTTTGCCAAACCATTGGTTTCGTTGGTCTAAACAAATAAGTCAGGAGACAAGCGCTAAAGAATGGTTCTGCAAGGACAGTCAACGTGGGCTCCTGCTGCGTGGAGCATTATTTTGATCTGAGGCTAGTGTAGAGTATGCTGGCCCAGAAAGCAGGCAAGAGTAAGCTCAACAGGTCGCACAACTACGAGTTTTGTCCCGCGCGAAAGCCTGTAAACAAGATTTTGTTGTAACAATAGTGGTGAACATTTGACGTTTGATATTTGTTGATTATATGAGAATTACTGGTAAGTTAGAGAGAAAACGTCAAAGGGTAGTCTCTTACTAGAAAATCTTGGAACGATCTTTGAAGACCGTCGAGGATCTTTCTCTTAATCTTTCAAAAATCCTCGAGGTTCTTGTAACGATCCTCAAGGTTTCCTGCAACGTCAGTCTTTCAGGATCCTGAAACGATCCTCAGTTCGGTCCTCAACGACTCTTGAGGTCCTTGCAAAGATCATCAAGTATCCTTGTGCAGGATCCTAAAAGATTTGAAAGGATCCTCTGTAGGATCCAAAAAAAAATGATTAGGATTACTGTTATTTAGGATCCTGGGAATGCGTTCACGAACCCCTCCTAAGATAAGATGTGTCAGGCTATGTATTGTCGAAAAACAAAAGCCTATTGTTAAGCTCAAGCATGTTAAGGCATGGCACCCCATTTTAACTTTGATTTTGAAAAAAAGAAACAATGATAACAGGTCACGTGACGAAAAAGTTTGACACTTAAAGTCCAAAAAGGATTAAGGTCATTTAGTTGCATATGCTTGCCAAGTTTGAGAGGCTAACGGTAAATGTCTGCAGAGTTATGATTGTTTTTCAACATTTATGCAAATTAGTTTCAAGCCATGCCTTAACATGCTTGAGAGCACCCGAGACCTGAGACCTTAGTTCCCCCAAGCTGAGACCTTAGTTCCCCCAGCGGTCTGCTTGTCTTTTTGGCTGAATCCTCGACTGTTGGTTTGATCCACAGGGATTCGGCCAAAAGAGTTGTCCGAGCTCATAATGAACTGAAAACCTGCCAGCTTGCATTAACTCAAGTAGTTGTGGATGCTCTTCTGGGAGACTTGTCATGTCATTGTAGTACAGGAAGAAGAACATATTAATTAACAGCGTGACTCAGTTACGTCGCGTTTTTCAAAACGAACTAACATCTCAGCGCAATTCTGAATAACAACGGCACGGAAATTTAAATAGCTTTATTGATAAAGAAAAAATTATCCTAAAACCTGAAAGAAACTGGTATCCACCGAAATAAATAGTTAAAGTCTATTTTCAGGCCATGTTTCGATGAGGGATTTGGTGCAACGAGGAACTTTCCCGGATCGGCTTCTGAATTTGAATGACGTAACGTTTACTTGCCACGTCTTGTTTGTTATTCGGGCTTCAAAAGGCCAATTCATGTCAACTTGAAGCGTTGGCTTTCAAAGCTCAAAGCTAGGATGTTTTATGTTTTTTTTTAATTTATTGAATGTATTCCTGATGAATTTTATCGTGTTTAAATAAAATTCAATTGAATTTGTTGAATATTTAACCTTGTTTGGCTCGGGTAGAGTAACCAAAGAAAATATAACCAACATCGAATCTGCGACCTTCAAAGTTTGCTAGCATCTTCGCCCTCGCTTTCTTCGGAGGAAGGTTTAAGCCTTGCACCCCTTGTAATTTTCTACGCGGACTTTCACAAAATTTTGGCGAATCGATGGTAAAGAAACAAAGATAATGCTTATATTTAGCGGAAGTCTGCGACGAATATCGCGGTTTGGCCGAGCGAAAACCGGAGGTCTGGGGCAAGTGACCGACAAAAAAACGAAGAAGAAGAAGAAGAAGAAGAAGAAGAAGAAGGAGAGGAAGACGAAAGACAAATAATGGGTATTAATAGGCAATCACGACGTCGAGGTAAAAATAAAGAAGAACGGGAAGAAGAAGAAAAACACGACAGCGGGGTAATAATCTCAACATGCTGCATTTTGTGAAAAAAAAAGAAATTCTTAAAGATCGTGAGCCAATGTATCAAACCTCTAGTAAGGCTCAATACCCACAAATTCGAAGTAAAGATGTAAAACTGAGGATGTTTGTAACTTGCTTGTTCCAGTTTAATAACTTTGAACTAACTGCACAGAAAATTAAAATTATTCTGGGATACTCATTCGTATGCCTTTATCGGCGATCCAGGTGCTTGTTGTTCCAGTTTCTCCCTGTTGTTTTCTTCGCTGAAATTTTTACTTCCGTTTTAAATTTTATTATTTCAAACTACAACCCCGGACAAAACTCTTAAGACAGATCCGCCTGTTTTCCAGTATCCACGCCATAATATTGGACACTGCAAAACATTTACAAATTGTACCCCTCGCCAGCCCCGTATACAGTGTTTTTTTGGTCATGATGCTTACCCATACAAATCCAGGGGACTTAAAAGCAACATTGAAAGAGGGGCAGGGTGAGGACAGATACTTAGGCAGTAGTGTGAGAGGGTTTGTGAAAGACAATAGAAAAATACGGGCGTGCTTTTAATCTGTCTCAAGTAGCTTTGTCCAAGGTTGTAGCCAAACAAATCCTGTGCCCCTAAAGCCAAATGGTCCACGTGCCTAGGCGCCGGCGGCTAAGAGGGCCAGGCGGCTCTGGGGACGAGATTGCACGTGACAAGTTGGCACTGTATGACTCGGCCCAATTGATCGCGCATATCCCGCGGGAATCCCGCCAAAGAGCCAAGAAGGAGTATTTCTAGAGGACGTCAAGGAGGATTATAAACGCAGGGCTCCAAAACGTCTTTCTCTCTTCACAAAATCCTCTCAAGTGTCAGACCGAAAACAAAATTTTGAACAGTGTTAAGGAATTTTTTTTAGTTAAAAAAAAAGAAAGAAAAAATAGAGGTTCCGCAGGTTCCGCGGTCTGCTGATCCGCGCTTTACTAACACACGAATAAACTTACCCATTAGGAAACAAGCCGAAAAGTCGGCATCTTTACATGTGTTAGGGATATTTATATGCCTCCATTAGGAACCATTTACCGATTAATTAAAAGAGATATATATATAGTTTGCAAACAGGTAAAAATAATTTCACTTTAGGAAAGTTCGTATTTCTGTTTGAGGAGAGTGTGAAAGGCTTTTAAGTTCACGGAATCCTGTGTATCAGATTTTCAGGATGGTTATAAAAAGCTTCGACTGCTTTTCTTAAGTGATCAGTCTAAAACATCCCATATCAAGAAAACAAATTAATTGTCGTTGTGAAATTTCCTTGTGTGAGGTTTCTGTTAGCCCCTGGCTGAGGAACACCAAGAAGATTTTTCTTTTGACAAACAGCCTTCGTAGATCTTGGTAAGTATTTTATGGCCAAATTATATTGTAATGAGAATTTTGCAACTAGACATTATATTTAAGTTACTTTATTTCAATCTTAATGTCACCAAATCTTTGATGAGGACAAAAATTGAACTAACAAAAATTGAAAAAGGATTACCGTTCTTTTATAAATGAAGATTTTAAATGTCCTATAGGTAACTTCTCAGAAGCTAACGTCTGAGGTCATAAATTTCTGGTTGAACCATGTACAAAACAAATTGCAACACTTATAAGCAATGTTTAAGAGCTTTTATTTCTATATTCAAAAACGTAAAACATAGAAACATCTTGTACAGCCTAGTAGATTGCACCACAGCAAAGTTCGTCTCATTATAGTACTTAAAAAGTTCGTAAACAGACTTGGAACTTACAACAGACTTCGACACTTACTCTGTGCCTTCAATTCTCTTTATTTTTACTTAGCTGATGTCAATATTTTTGACTTCATATTAATCATTCTGTTTTAAAATGAGCAACCCAATTGTGTGATAACGTATTATTTAACAACACCCTTTTTGGGGTCGACGTATGAAGAAGTGCTTTCTGTTAGTGTCAGAGAGACATTCGAAGACGACGTTTTTCAGAAACTCACGTTCATAAGTAACTTACAATAAAATTCTATTGAAATTGAAAAAGTATTGACCGAAGATTAGAAATTTAAAACAACATTTCCCATCCAAAATATTCGGAATAAGGCCCGAGTCAAGCGTAGAGCTTCATTTGAGACGAGCTAGATTAAACGAATTAAGTTTCTGATAAGTTGGCCGGTTGACTCAATTAAGTTCGTCCCATGTGAAGTTCGACGTTTGACTTGGGTCCAAAAACGGAGGTGAAATAGTATTGCAGCTCTAATTTGCCACTAAATTAAAGGCGGATCTAAAATTCCATACCCCAACTTTAGACAAATATATCCTTTTAACGTTTTTTTTCGTTCTGGGCCAGTTTCAAAATGTTTTTGAAAAATCGCTTCTAAACAGTAAACTACAAGTTTCCAGTCAATTTGCTGTCTCGCTTTCCGTTTTTCAAATCACCGCCATGCTTTTACCAAAAGAATCAACATAATATTACTTTATTCTGCAACTCAGAATCCAGCTTTATTAAAATTAACTATGCTGCCCATTCCACTTTTACATTTTCACTCTATCGGTCTTAAAGATGCACATTTAATTTTCCTTTCTGGTTGTTGTACACTACTTTTAATGTCAGTTTTGCGAAGTAGGAGACCTCAATCAATATTATGTTTTCTACTTAATCAGTTTCCTTTTTCTCAGATTTTGCAGTTTATGTGAATCAACATCTCAATAATTATGGTCAACATATTCGTGTCGAATGGGCCAGTCAAATAGAAAGGGCCGTGTTGCAATCCTAACCTATCGCAATATTTTTGAGAGCGTTTCATAAACATTGCCACTGGCACAGCCCTTTAGCTGATTTAGAAACTTGAATCGTGTAACTCATTTCGTTTGTTTTGTGCTCACACTTTAGCGAATGGTAAAATGCTAGAAAATAAAAATTGAAGCTTCCTCTATTTTCTTTTCAGAAATATAACAGGAGAAGTAGTCACTAAAAAAAAAACAAACAAACCGTCTGACATACAACATAATTAATTGTTGGAAATTGTATTTACTGAGTTCAGCTTAGATGTTTTACGTGGCGAAAGTGGAGTAGGCAGACTCATTATAAATTTACCTTGCTTGTTAATTACCTTTATTGAAGCAGATGTTGCGCAAATATTGTTATTTAACCAGCTGGTTCTGAAAATTATTGGGCTCTATCGAACATTCAAATTGTAGTTGCACGTTCGACATAAGAAGAGTTCCATGTTTAAGCCATGTCTTTAATGTTCATGTGAAGAATCGCATAATATACTAAACACCATCACCACTATTGCTTAATTTAAACTAGAGAAGGACAATCCTTCTACAATATGAAGTTACCCATTAAAGACCAACCTAAAACTGAGTTTCTCTTTAGTGGCTAGCGTGTCATGGACATTCATATGCTTCCATTAGGAACCATTTATCCTTTAAGACTAATATAATTTACGAAAAGCTAAAACTGATCACATTGTTGTTTGGGAAGAGTGTGAAAGGCTTTAAAATTGGCGAAATCCTAAATATCAGATTTTAAAATGGCTATTTATAGCTTCAACTGCTTTTCTGAACAGATAAGTCTAAATAATAAGTGGATAGATTAAATATCATTGTGAAATTTCCCGGTTGCAGGATTGTTTCAGTTGTTGTTCACCGCAGTGAGGAACGCGAAGTAAGAAAACATTTTGGGAACTGTACTACCCACTCAGTTGCAGATATTGGTAAGTGTTTTTATACTAAAATTAAATGTTAACTTTACAGCAAGGCGGGACATTAAAACCACTCTGTACAAGAAGGTAATTTATCCAATCTTTCATCCGAAGATGAAAATTGAACTAAAGAAAACTGAATTGCACAAAGATCGGCACTCGCTACTCTAGTTTTCAAAGAAACCTTCAAAATAGCGTCCGAAATATCGCTTTGCAATATGCACAGCAAAACAGACAGCAACACCTTTCCAGAACTTTTATTTGAATGGTCATATTTTATCATTTCATTCACAAGGGCAAACGTAAGAGCCAAATAATAAGTATTATTAAAAACTGGATTAGGTATATTGGATTTCTAGCATTTTGATTGGCTCAACGGAGCTAGGCTATCAGCTCATATACCTGCTGCGACCAAATATGGTCAATGAACACTCAACAACAAAGT
>Ga0126336_10001955_pt1 | contig 11376 bp, 8 predicted proteins | sample SidCmetagenome_FD_92530 | JGI IMG/M metagenome (GOLD analysis project Ga0126336, IMG submission 92530) | Coral microbial communities from El Islote,Puerto Morelos, Mexico - Siderastrea C C metagenome | ecosystem: Host-associated > Invertebrates > Cnidaria > Coral | place: El Islote,Puerto... | reverse complement strand
ATACAGAAAAAATAATAATAATGAAATAAAAGCGGAAATACAGTATAATAGAGATAAGGAAAAAGCTGGCTGGATTACATTTCATCTCTTCTGTTAAGACCTGCAGGCTCCAGTGTGTTTCCTCGGGGGATGAGGAATGCCTCACTAGCCTTTCTAACTGAATCACGATTAGTATATAATTTTTCAAGTGGTATAAGAAGCATATGATTAACCGTATGATTGCCAGTAATAAAGTGTCGTGAGACCGCGATAGGATTGTAGCTGGAGGTGTTGATAATGGGTCGCCTATGTTCATTCAGGCGTTCTTTGAGGCGACGTTTAGTTTCTCCGATATATTGAAGATTACATTTAGTACATTGAATCATGTAAATCACACTAGACGTTCACTTATTAATTAAAAATTCTGTATATAAAAAGCACTCGGAAAGAGTTTTGATACGAGAGTTTGCGTTTTGATACGCACTCAGGCCAAAATTTTAAAGGCTTAGTCCGCTAGCCCGTACTGGAAAGGTCAGTTAGCTTGCAAGATTTATTTAGCCAGTTCGTTTCTGGAGAATTTGAAGATGGCGTTTGCTACACAGCACAAATGTTGTCCAGTGCTCAGAAGCTACATCTTGAAAGAGAACTGGATCAGCCATCATATGTGGTGCACGCTTCCAAGGCATGTCAGACACAGAGGTACTGTTTTCAGTGTAGTCTTTGCCCGGGAGTCTTTTTAAATGATAAGCCAATCTGTCAATCACCAATAGAGTCCCGTATTATATTACATTTAATACTATTCCACTGTGTTTCTTCTGTGGTATCAAATAAATGATAAGTGCTTCACTGAAAAGGTCCACTGAAAAAGAAAATTTTCAGAGGCTCGGGTGGGACCACAGGCTTACCATCCTCTGTTTGTGTGGTGGGCTGGGCATTCATAATGGCTGTGTCGGTTTATCAAATTAGCAAAACCAAAGCTGAAATTAAGGAGTTTTAAAACTGAGGAAAATGAAAAAAAAAACTCATAAAATTGCCGCCATAATGTTTTGATTTGTGTTTCTGTGTTTATTTTGGCGATTTAGGGCTCGCGAAGGCGATGTTTTCAAAATAACGGTCGGATTCGCTCAAAGGTAGAGAAAGAGAACTGTTCTCTTTCTCTACTATTGAGCGAGTCCGAACTAAGTGCCTGAAGTCCTTCGTTATTGAGAATTACGGTATATAAAGAAGTAATGTCCATAGTAAAGATAAGTTTGTTTTCGACGGAAAAATTGAAATCGCGAAAAATTTCCAATGCGTGGTTAGTATCTTTGATGTACGATGGTAAAGATTTAAACGATAGGCACCATAATCCTGTCTAAATAGCTAGAAATAAGTTCAGTAGGGCAACTACAAGCAGAAACAGTTGGTCGGCCAGGATTGTTTGGCTTGTGAATTTTGGGTTTTTAAAGTAAAAATGCGTGAATTAAGTCCTATAATGCAAAATGCACCGCATACATATTATAATGAGGGAGACAGTGTTGGCGTTCCATACTTGTTTGTTAAAAAAACATAGTTTGCTCTGAGGCGAATTTATTTCTTCTTTGTTGCAGTGCAGCAGACAAAAACAACAAAAAAGTGTAACTTGATTGTCAGAAACCCAATTTAAGTTCATGTCATCTGTTGAAAAATGTCCTTCATCATAACAAAGGTATGTGAATTTAAAATACAATTAAAAAAAAGTCATCACACTTGAGAAACTACAGTCTTCCTGCTAGCAGTTCAATAAGAGGTGAGATCTTAATGTCACAAGTTTTTAAGACTTGTTGTTGCAACTTGTCTCAGGAGCATTAGATACTGGTAAGTCATTCCAGGAGATGATCCCATTTTTCTGCTCTCAACCACCATACAATATCTAACACACTGCAAGGAACCTGGCAAATTGCCTGTCAACTTTCTGAGATTTGTTACAGGAATATTGATGTCTGTTGGGGGCTATACTATGTATGCTAACAAGTGTCCCCTCAGTTTCCATAGTCTGTAAGTATGAAGAGGAAGCAGCTAGTAAATGTTTTGTTTTTCAAGTTCTTGTTATGGTTTTATTTATGAAATAAATGCAATAACAAGGCTGAAGTGTATAATGTTACACCTTGCTCTACCCGCCTAGATTAGCCTTTGCTATTTGTGGGTAGAGCAGTAAAAATGTAAATTTATCGGTTTTAGTGTTATTGTTGAATAAAAGTAAAAGAAAAAAAAGATCAAAATAATTAAGCATTTTTCATTCCAGTCCTGTAATACAATAGGTTGGCAAGTTTATATATTTAAAACTCTGTATGTAACATAACTTATAAAGTCAGGGTCCTAACATTTTGTAACCACATCTTTTTAGGCGGCGTCGTGCGTATACGCACGTCACGTCGACTCATAAAATGGACGTTTTTTGTTTTTCATTTTCGTCGATAGTCGTCGTCCGTCAGTCCACTTAGTCTTCTTGGGGTGGCGCGGGCCTCTGAACAATGGCCTTGCTGTTATAATGACGTAAATAATGACTTTTGAACGACAATTGCATCGCTGTTATATAAACAATAGATTCTAGATTGCAAGTAACCTGCACTCGTGTCGTTAGGGTCCAAATGGAGCCCTTGCCTGAGGGCTGAAACATTTGTCGTGAATGGTCGTGAATGCCTAGGGGCCTTACTTCCCGATATCACGGTTTGAGAACGATTTATTTCTCCAGGTAAAACCACAGGGTTTTAAGTGTCTCCCTAGAACTCGTACAGAGGTCACTAACCGAGAAAGTTCTCAAGCTGCTATTGTTTTTATCAGTTAACCTATCTGTCAATTACCGGACATTCTCCAGTAATATGTTTACATACATTTAATTAATTCCTTACATACCGGAAGTGCAAATTGTCCGTAACAGGTCACCGGAAACCAATACCTACTAAAGTTTTTTTTGAAAGAAACCTTTTTTCCTTAGGAAAAGGGGAGGAAGGGGCGGGGGGGAAGGGGGTGGGAGACTATCCGCCGCCTGTAAATTCTTCAGAATTTCTTGTCTGGATAAAGATTGTTTGAATGTATTTTATAAACATTAAAGCAAAGGAAATTTTATGTAGTGTCCTCTATAGACTCTATAGCTTCATCAGTAACTTTTGATTAAGTGGCTGGACTGGTTTTCTATGCCTACTGACTGTCATTTGTGTAACTTGGGTGTTTTTGAAAGTGTGGGGCAGTTAGCAACAATCTCAACCCCCAACCTGGAGGGCCAGGAACTGTCTTCCATCTGCTGTCTCGACCATCTTCTCGGTGCGAGCCCGAGACTCTTATACTGACCAATCACAACAGATGCAAACAATGCAATGAACCCATCAGAAATCAAAGCAACTTACAGTGAAACCGCGGACACTGTTGGGACCCTTTCTAGTGTCTGCTTAATACAGGGTGTCCTCTCAATACAGGTTCTGATTTATTGCGAAAGAATAGTTAATAATTGACCACTTATATCTCCACCTTTTTTTACCCGCATACTTGACATGCTTTATCGCAAACCTTTCACAACTGGCCGTTCCATGTAGAATTACTAAATTACTTGAAAAACATGCTCTTCGAAGTAGATAGCGACGCCATAATGTCATAAAAATACCTTCTGGAAACACTTGAAGTATCCTCTTAATGCAGGTTTCTGGTAACAAGAGGTGTCCGTTAAACACAGGTTCATTTTAAAGGAAAACATGGGAGAAAAAATTATGGACTTAAGCCGGTGTCTGCTTAACAAAGGGTGTCCGCTTAATATGGGGTCTGTTTAAGGACGGTGCCCCCTAATGCAGTTGTATTTTTGCAAAGGTTATGACTATGGGGAAAAAGTAGATCTTAATTAGCAAGGGTTATTGGAATTAAAAAAGAAAAATGTGGGTAGCCACGCATTTTTCAGAGATAATTAAGCAACCATAACTCCAAAAAAGTGCTAAAATACAAATAATATATGGCAATTTCTTTCCAAATTTAAGCTCATTATTATCTCTGAAAAATGTGCGGTTAACCCCAATTTTCGTTTTGGATTCTGCTAGCCCTTGTTAAGATCTGCATTTTCCACATAGTCATAAACTGTGCAAAAATGTTGTTGTATTAGTGTTCAAATTCCTTAAGAAACTTGAATATTTTGAGATGCACAGAATGTTAATGCACAGTAACAAAAGGAGGCACCGTCCTCAATACAGGTTTCACTGTACATCTATCAAACTAGTGTCAAGCAATCATGGGGAAACCTTTCCGAACAAGACTCAACAGGGTTTGGTTTTTAACTTCTGACTGGTTGAAAAGGAAGATGCAAGTTTTTAACCAATCACTGAGCATAAAAAAGCAAAACCAATGCAATCCCAACTTACCTTCGACACAATTAAAAAGCATTCAATTCCTCTGAGGTAATTGCATCTGTCATTTCCAGCAATGCCCACCCCCATCACCCAGAGGCTAATTCCCAAGCATTAGCATTATTTTAAAAAAATGACAAACACCTCACAGTCGAGTCAAATGAGCTGTTTTAAAATGTCCCATGGTATAGTGTCCCAATTCCACCTGCTTGTAAAGTGCATTTGATTATAATGCACTATATATGTTCTTTAAAATTATTATTATTATTATTATTATTATTATTATTATTATTATAGTGTTAAAAAATGTGCATTTGTTGCCTCTAAGGGCTTTAATAACCACATATTATGCAAAGAAAATTCCTCCAGCTTGGTATTCTTCTAGTGTCCTGCACTAATTTTGTTCTATGGATCTGCCACTGAAATGATCACAAATTTGCTATATTTCCTGACGAATCCTATAAACCTTAACAAGAGAAAATAAGGGGACAGAGTGGGACACTGCCAGTCCAGGCTTTGGGATATGTCAAGTTCGGTGAAGTTATTTTTAGACGGCCATTTGGAACTGAAGTCTGTTTTCTGGACGTCCAAATAAAGGCAACCTCGATCTGGTGTTTGAAGAACCATTCAAAATTTTGCTTGCAATGGCGGACCAAGTAGTGTTACGTTTTGTCGACGAAAGCGACTTCGAAAAACAAGGGAAATGGTATTTATGCGGACGTTTCGGGAAACAGACTTCCGTTCAAAAGCCAATCTATAAATAACTTTTGTAGAATTGACATATCCCAGCCAACGCCCTCAGAGTCCCTCTCTGTCCCCTTATTTTCTTTTGGCCTTAATTTTTAATTCTGTTGAGTCAAAATAACAAGTCCATCAAACCCTGCCAGGATGGACAACATGACAGAATGCCCGGGCTGGGGTGGGGGGAATGGGAATGCTGGTGTTGACAATGCATTATTAATGTAACAGGATACGGCGGTTGGGCGAGTAGGAACGAGAAGGATTCAAGGACGTTCTTAGGCACTTTATTAAAAGCTTAAATACATCAGCAATACAGCAAGCGAATGAAAACAACGTACAATGAACTAAAATGAAATAACCAAAATAAACGGGAACGACTAATAGATTATACCTTGCTACAAGCACGTTCTTTTGACTTCTTTTACCGCTCTACAATCTCTTTGGTAGGATCTCAAGAACGCAATTGAAATACAGCTAAAGCTTGCCTCTTTTTAAACGAGAGTAATTAACGAGGAACAACAATCTATCACGTACCAAGTAAATTTGGAAATGTGCTGCCAAACCAAAACAAACCATTTCTTCCGTTGTAAAACACGGCGGCAAGGATATTCTTTGCTTGATTCTGTTATCTTAAGGTTATAAGTTTAATCCTACTTGATTAAAATGATCTGCGCAAAGGTAACCACAAAAACCTAGTTTCCGCTAACACATGTTAGCAATTGTGTGATTCACGCACACCCATCATTCCTAAACGATGAATAAGCTTACCAAAACCAAACCGGAAAATTTCTGAACGCAAAAGCAAAATAATAAAATCTCAGAGTCTCTAGAAATATCAAAAATAATGAAATTGTATCTAGTGACCCTGTCACACTCCCCCCTTTTGCTCGTCATATCTCTTGCGAGCTAAATACTACACTACCTATCTCCTTAGGACAAACATAGGCAGGTGGTAATGGTTAGAATGGTGTCCAGCGGTTGATCTAGTTGAGCGCCTAACAGGCCTCACAGACAGTTCGCCATCAGTTCCTGATTCATCCGCTATACTCCCATCAGAGCCTCTGTCACTTCTTGTAACATCAGCTACAACATCAGGTTCCGCTTCAACAGGTGGTGGTGGTGCAATTTCAATGGCAAGCTCACGGGTGGCTGTCGTCATCAGATGAGTCTGTTTGTTGTGGTTCCATAGGAACTCGCTGCCTCCTTGCTCTTCCAGGAGTCTTCTGCAGCACAGATGGAGGGCACATTTGCAACTCTGCCCGATTCACCACTTTAGTACTGCCGTGCCCATCAGCTTGCTCGATCACGTAGGCTCCACTGTTCAATTGCTCGACCACCTTATGCACTCTGGTGCTCCATTGGTCCTGTATCCTGTTTCTCCCCCGTATGGTTCGATCTCTGACAAGCACCCGATGTCCAACTTCTATAGGCGATGGCTTTGTTCTGTTGTGCCTGTCATACGTCTGTTTACGAGCCTCAGCCTCCTTTGCTAGTCTCTCCGCAGCTCTTTGGTGTACGTCTCTGAGTTCTTTTTGGTGTCTGGTAATCCAACTGCTTGGCTCGAGACCTTCGGTCTCTTCCAGTTCCATCAACTGGTCGATCGGGAGCCGGGCGTCCCTTGTAAACATTTAATAGAACGGGAAATAGCTAGTCGTAGAGTGTGGCGTCGCGTTGTACGCATAGCAGAGCTCTTTTAGGTGCTCAGGCCACCTCTTCTTCTTCTCAACGGGTAGGGTTCGCAGCAGCTCGCACAGGGTACGGTTGAATCTCTCGCACTGGCCATTGCCATTGTATGGTGTAGTCCGAGACTTCTTGATACCGTAGATGGTACAGATCAGAGTTCCTTGATGACTTCAGCCTCAAAGGATCTCCCCTGGTCTGTGTGGAACCTGCGGCACTCCCTAAACCATGAACCAGTCTCGAATGAGGGCCTTAGCCACAGTAGCAGCTTTCTGATCTCTAGTTGGTATTGCTACGGTGAACTTCGTGAAGACATCGGTCAGCACCACCACATTCTCTCGACCATCCGACGCCGGTTCCAGCTGTGGCCAGAATTCCAAGTGGCTTGGTGGCGATGATACTGTCCATGGGAGTTCTCGTCCATGGGAGCCAGTGTCGACCAGGCACTCAAATTCTATGCCTGCCAACTTTGCTGTCATCGCCGGTGTTCCACCCACTATCTTATCTTATCTGGAAGGGGTGAGCCACTGTCAATCTCCTCCATCGCCGGGCTCACTGCGGTGGAGTCTTCTCGTTTCCCGCCGTCTTCTTTGGGGTTGGTTTCTTGCCCCCTTAGGTGCTGACTAGTAGTGGCTTTGGGCGGTCACGGACGAAGTGGCCGTCCTGACCACACTGGTAGCAGTAGGTAGGTCGAGGCCTTGTTATCAAGGTAGCCAACAGCTGGTTAAGGGTGTCCCGCTGCTGGTTAAGCACCTCCCTCTGCTGGTCTGTGTGTGTCATCAACAACTTTTGTTGTTTCTGCATTTCTTCTGCCAGCACCTTCTGTCCAGAGATGAGGTCTGCAAGGATTTTCTGTTGCTTGTTTTGGCCTGCTACCTCACCACACAGCATCTCATCCTCCTGCACTGTAGCCGCCGACTGCCTGGGAGCAGGGTCCTCCTCCATGTAGCGGTGTGCCTCTGCTCCTTTAACAGTGTATCCTTGCTGGTCACCACCTCACCACTCAGTCGCTCCACCGGGGACAGCAGAACCATCAGTGCATGGGAAAAGTCCTGCACCGACTCTCGGTCCCCTTGTCATCTGGCAAAGAACTTCCGTCTAGCATGGGTCTCGGTAAGCTGCTCCGTGAAGGCCTCTCTCAAAATCTGGAAGACACCGGAGGGAGAGGACCACTGGGAAATTGGCCTTAGTTTGACCTCCTCCTCGGCCACACCCTCCAGGTGGAAGATCAGGGTGTCAACTGCCTCACTGTCCGTCTGGCCCCACACAGCCCTCTCCGCACCCGAGATCCAGTCCTCCAGCACTCGGTCATCCCTGGTTCCCCCGTACTTGCCATATCCTCTCTCCCACGAAACGGACATCCCGATGGCTGGCGTGGCACTGGTGGAGCTTACACTGGCCCGGGTGGTATCTGGCTGTGCAACTGTCCCTGGCTGTCCCAAGTGTGTCTCTAAGTCCTTCAGCCTGTTGGTCAGGGCAGCTAGGTGATCTTCCACTGGCAGCTCCGTCGGCATCTTATTAGTACGTTCCCCTTTATTTTTTAGCAAAAAGCCTTAGAAATTTCCACTTGAATCCCCCTTCTGACACCAGAAAATGTACCAGGATGCGGCGGTTGGGCGAGTAGGAACGAGGAGGATTCAAGGACTTTCTTAGGCAATTTATTAAAAGCTCAAATACATCAGCAATACAGCAAGCGAATGAAAACAACGTACATTATGAACTAAAATAAAATAACCAAAATAAACGGGAACGACTAATAGATTATACAGAGCTAGAAGCAAGTTCTTTCGACTTCTTTCACCGCTCTACAATCTCTTCGGTAGGATCCCAAGGACTCAACTGAAATACAGCCAAAGCTTGCCTCCATTTATACGAGAGTAATTAACGAGGAACAACAATCTATCACGTACCAAGTAAATTTGGAAATGAACTGCCGAACCAAAACAAACCATTTCTTCCGTTGTAAAACACGGCGGCAAGGATATTCTTCGCTTGATTCTGTTATCTTTAAAGGTGATAAGTTTAATCGTTCTTGATTGAAATGATCTGCGGAAAGGTAACCACAAAAACCTAGTTCCCGCTAACACATGTTAGCAATCGTGCGATTTGCGCACACCCATCATTCCTTAACGATGAACAAGCTTACCAAAATCAAACCGGAAAATTCCTGAACGCAAAAGCAAAATAATAGAATCTCAGAGTCTCTAGAAATATCAAGAATAATGAAATTATGTGTCTACTGACCCTGTCACATTAACAACTACAACAATGAATTGCCCAAAAATGAAGTTGTCTTTTTTTAGGATCAAAAGTGAGTTAAAACATCAGCTGACATTGAAATAGGTGCTCCAGATAGTTATACCATGTAATCAGTACTGAAAGCTGCAGCGTCATATCACTAAAACATGTAACAGGTGCCAATCAGGGGAAAAAATGTAGAAACCTCAATTGTTACTAAGCAAGTTAAAATTACTTTTGATTTTGATTCTGACTACCGCTGCAAGTTAAAATCAATTCAAACATGCACATTCAACTTTTTCTTGACTTAAGCATGGTTTAAATTCATCTTGTAGGTAATAACTCAGTTAATTATATTAATATGAAGTCTTCCATCAAAACAAATATTTATATCTCAAAATCAAACTCTAATCCACTTTCTTTCAATTTTGCCAACACTTCCTTCTCAAATCTCTCATTCAGTTCTGGGGTGAAGTAATTTTTCCAGTCTCCAACCACACCCTTCCTCAACAGCATCCGGCCAACATTTACAGTAGTTTTTTTCATTGCACTGAATGAACACTGCTTGGCAATGCGATTGATGACTTCATCTGACAGGGGCTTGTTTAAAAATTCAGCAATGACTTTCACATTGGAAACGAGATCCTATAAATTAAAGAAGAGAATCTGAATAATTTAATGGGATGGTTGTTAGGCAGTGTTCCACATATAACACTAACAACAATTAAGAAAAGCCCTACCTGAACCCCCCCCCCCAGGGAAAAAACACATCAGCATCACTCGATTAAGATATGAGTCCATTAATGAAAGAATTTTTTTTAAGTTGAGGACAGCATTATCCTTTTATTGTATCCACTAACTGTCATTCTTCGATTGCTACATCCTCTCCATACCCTTCTTCCCTTGATGATTAGTTATGATTCCCCGATAGCATCTTGACCTCTAACCCTTTTCCCATCCCCAGCTGACCACCAGTTCCAGCCTGAGTGACAACAGGTGTGAATTTAATTTTTGATACAATATTTTGAGCAAAGTGTGGCTCAGTTACATGTACATCGTGTTTAAGATGACTCGATCAGCATTGCTATCTTCAGAACTCTGCTTTGAATATTTCTGATTTGCAAAAGCACAGAAATAAAAACAAATTTACCAAAAAAGACAAGGAAATTGCCCTAAAATCTAAAAGAAACCCAGAAAGTCATCTTATTCACAAAGCTCACCAGCATCTTTGTCCTTGCTCTCATCGAAAAGATTTTTATGCCATTCAATTTTAATGACCTAATGTTCCATACCAATTTTTGTAAACATTTTGATGAAGCAACACAAAATTGCGAAAAACGTGCTTTACATTAATTATTTTCACTCCTGAATATTTCATCTTGTCTGTTTGCTGGCCAAGCGTAATTCAGAAGTCCAGGGCAAGTCACCTACATCACCATGTTGGAGGCGTCCAGGTGAAAAGTTTGAAAACCAGCATTGATCACTTCAACAAACCTTGTGTAAATCTTCATATTTAAGAAACAAGACACTAGGGTCATCTTTGTGTTTCCACCATCCTAGGATGTGGTCATTCCACAAGTCATATGGCACTGCAACATTGAAAACATCAATATGTGCAATCATAATGATCATGGTTGATCAAACACTTCTAAGTCGTCATTGAAGGAACCCATGTTTGGGTAAAGGTGTGCTAATTTGAGGGTTGATTAATTAACCCTTACCCTGTTTACAAGGACAAAAAAAGCTCTCAAATACCTTACTAACCCTAGGCCTGTATAGGACAACACCCTCCTTTTTAGGTCCCTGTTTAGGTCAAAAGACAATACACACCCTCTTGACAATATGTTATTTTGAAGTGGTTCAAAAACCAGCAAATGTCCCCACCTAGGATTGCTAAAATTAATACTCTATATGCCATACCCTAGCTGTTAAGGACAAGTTCAGTCCCTGTTTAAGACAGACTCCCGTAAAATTATTTACACTGTTTAAGACAGAGAGTCCAAAAACCATACCCTGTCCAGTGGCACATCCTTGTATAGGCCATATAAGGGAGTACCACACCCCCCTCTCCCCCGTAGGCTGATGGGAGGGTTGGAACAAGTAAGTGAGTGGGTAAGAGACTGTATCAGTGAGTCACTGAGTGTTAAAAAGGAATTAAAATGGAGGATTAAAATGGAAATTTTCTTTCAAATGAGAGCTGGGCAAAACTAATACTGAACACCAAGGGGAACTTAAGAATGTTGACTATGCTGACACTTACCATTGCCTTCAACAAACAACTTGCCAAAAAATTCAAATGGCCCTTTAAATCCAGTAATTGGCACATTGAAGAACTCATAATACGATACTGCGACATCCTTTGGATTGCGAGCAAGGTAAATATATTTACACT
>Ga0126336_10001954_pt1 | contig 11377 bp, 10 predicted proteins | sample SidCmetagenome_FD_92530 | JGI IMG/M metagenome (GOLD analysis project Ga0126336, IMG submission 92530) | Coral microbial communities from El Islote,Puerto Morelos, Mexico - Siderastrea C C metagenome | ecosystem: Host-associated > Invertebrates > Cnidaria > Coral | place: El Islote,Puerto... | reverse complement strand
TGTGGTGTATGGCAAACAAAATATACAAGAACAAAAAAATTCTGTATGTTTGTTTTGAAGTAAATCGCAAAAACATTTTCAACCTTAGTTTTGCATAGTAATAGGAAATGCACCGAAAAATAACCAATGCTTTGATGGAATGGCTAGAAAATACTGTTAAAATGTGTCTTTTACTTACTATTTTACGCCAAGAAAGTTTTGTTGAAGGTGGTGTTCGCGGTCTGGAGATGGAATTGTTTTTCTAAGATCATTGGCGTAATCATTTTGTGGTAATTTTTGAATTTGAGAACGGCTCCATAGATTTTTTTTAAACATTAAATACGCCTGCTTGAAGATGTGACCAGTTTTAGTATTGAGTCTTATTAACATTGATTCACTGGAACACTTTTAGATTTAACGTTAAAGAGGATGTATGAACCGACGCCGACGGAAAAGCTTGCGTTACAAATTCACAGTTGACAAGTATATGCTAATATATTCAAAGTAAAGCGTAATTCATCGCTTCGTGATTTTAGTCTGGTTTCTTTGTTCTTTGTTGCACTGTAGATTACAGGAGGAATGTATTGCGCATTACTTTGAATATATTAGCATTTACTTGCCAACCGTGAATATGTAACGCAAGCTTTTCCGTCGGTTCATACGTCCTCTTTAACGTTAAATTTAAAAGTGTTCCAGTGAATCAATGTTAATAAGACTTAATACTAAAATTGGTCACATCGTCAAGCACGCATGTTTAATGTTTTATAAAAATCGATCAAGCCGTTCTTCAGATTTTCGCAAAAGCGCTCAAAGTCAAGAATTAGCACAAAATGGTTACGCCAATGATCTTAGAAAAACAATTCCTTCTGGAGATCGCGAACTTCAGTTTCAACAAAACTTTCTAGGCGTAAAATAGTAAGTAAAAGACACATTTTAACAGTATTTTCTGGCCATTTCATCAAAGCATTGGTTATTTTTCAGTTCCTTCACTATTATTATTCAAAAACTAAGGTTGGAAGTGTTTTTGCGATTTACTTGAAAACAAACATACAGAAATCTTTTGTTCTTGTATGTTTTTTTTGACATACACCACTGTTTAAGATGTTGGTATTTGTTTTTCAAAGTGAAATCTGGATCGCGAAAATTTCAATTTTACTGTTTCCGAGGATTTTGGTTTATCGTTGTCATGGAAATATCGATTTTCACAAAATGTAAACCACGCTTAAGTTCAATCCAAAACCAACAAGTACTGCAAATTTCACGTTGATCTAACAAGGAGAAGACTGTCTAAGAGCCGATTCAAAAACTTCGGTATGGTCCCCAAAAGCTGTATCGAAACACCTTAAGTTCGCAATTTGTTCGCGATCGCGAAAATTGAGTACCGCGAAAATAAGTAGCAACAAGGTAGAAGTATTTTATTAGAATAACATTGTATTGCAACTTTTTACTACTTGCCACAGCCTGAATCTGAATGGCTAAATTTCGATGCTACATAATTCAGTAATTTGAAACTAAATTTACTTCACCTATATAATAATAATAACAATCTTTTATTAGGAAGCTCCAACACTAAAAGTGGTTTACATAGAGGTCCTAACACTAGTCAGATATATATTATATAATGATACAATTAAAGCTAAAATTAGCTAAATTAGAGCTAGAGCTAGAGCTAGAGTTTTAGCTCAATTAGACTGCTAAAACCAAAATATATAAATAATTACAACATATACACTACAAGGATTAAAAAAAAAATCTTAATTATATGGAAATACGTTGTTGGATTAACAGTGTGTTTTGACGAAATTTTGATTTTTATGTTGTTTTTTAACCCTTTAGGCCCCGACATCTTTATACAAATTCTCCCCACTGGTCTCCACACATTTCATTGACTACTAATTGGGAGAACTTATTTAAACATCAAGAAAATTCATCTCTGGTGATCATTTCCTAAATTTTCATGACCTGTATGTGCACAGATATGACGAGGAAATTGATGCTCATCACTAGTGGGGCTTGAAGAGTTAATCTTATTCTCACCTTCTTAAAGCTCTTGTACATGCAGTTGGCAATGGGGCTTTCAGGAGTAATTCTTCCACTAAGAATCTGGGACATGATGTTACCAAGCGTAACCATTCCCATTACAGACCTACAGAAAGGAAACATTACTGAATTCACAGTAGTTATCGCTTTGAACTAACACAATCTAAACTGCAAATGACATCATATAATAAATAATTTGTCAAAACTTCATTTTTTTCAAGGGGGGGGGGGAACTCAATAATACAGGCCAATTGATACATATCAATGATACAGGCCTCAATGATGCAGCAACTAGACAAACCACGTAAAGTTAATCATTCTCACATCATCACTTCAGTGCAAGACTCACCCAGCCTCACTAACGACTGGAAGTTGATCAAACCCTTCCCTGGAAGTAAAAAGCAAAACAGAGATAAGGACTATAGCCTTTATTGCGCAACACACGTAATCGAGACATAAACTTTGCAACATTGTTTGCCCTCAGATTTTGTAAAGCTTCCCGTAACGATACTTTAAAAAGATACCACGATACTGGAGCCTTATAACCAAAATACTAACTTTTCAAAACAGAGAGTTAACGAAAAAGCCACACCCCGGGTAAAGGTGGTTTACATGGCCTGCAATAACAGTTTCGGTTGCTGCAGAATGAACAACAAGGAGTCTCAGAAAGACATGGGTGATCCATGTTTTTTGTTTTTGGCTCGGCCTGTGACTCCACTGTGACTACGGTGCTGTGAGCAAACTCTATAAATCTTCCAAAAACAGGAAAAAAGGTCAGAAATTTATAAACAAATACCTGTCCATTACGTCAATTGATTGCTGGCACGTAACAGATGGCAGGACCGTTAGTGGACTTGACAAGTCAATGCAAGACACTTTTCTTGTCCACCACCTATAATTATACATTTGGATCCGTAAAGTCGTAGATCAGCCTAGTAAACCGAACGGACATGGCTAACTTTCCGTACCCTTCACATTATGCATAAATAACCTAATGCATATACGAGGAGGAGTTTTGAGACAATTCAAAAAAGTCATGTAAATCCTAAATGTGCTGCCATATACAGTCGTATACTATTAAATTTCTCCCAATTACTGTTTAATTTGTGTTTGCATCAGGTTATCCAGGTACAAGAATGCAGTGCCAGTAACTACACCTTACAACATTCAGTATCGCCTAAGAGCATTTTCGGGTCCGACAGGCAAAACAGGTTGTGACCCCCTACGGTGGCTCTATTGAGCAATGATAATAATAGGTTAGTAATCTGATTGTGCAAGATGTGATAAGGTTACTGAAGAAAGAGAGTAAGTTGATCGAATGACCCACATTTTGGTAACCTTCAAAAATAGCATCAAAGTTGAAGTGATGGTATGCTCAACTAGTGATTTCTGCTTTGTAATGTAACTGTTATATAACCAGGCCAAAATACTTTCCTTTGTTTGGGTCCTCTCAAATTTCCTTTTGTAAAAGTCCAATGCAGTCAAACCTTTTCGTGCGACCACCTCTTGAAAGCGACCGCCTCAATTCAGCGACCACTTTCCAAAACGCCAAAATATTGTCAGACAAACAATTATAGTTAGAACGTCTCGTAGGCGACAACCTCTCGTAAGCGACCGCAACCACTTTTCAGGCTGACAGTTTGAAATTTTGTACCGTTTTGTGACCTCCGGTAACCCACCACTTGACACATGATCCATCTCATTGGTTTTAAATTGTGCAGAATGGCGCCATACAACCCTAATATGCCGGACTCACTTGTTTGTAATGCACTGGTGACACTAGGTCTACGCAAACGCCGAGCGTGTTGAACTACTTAAAAGACATTACACTTTATTTTCGGTTATATCTATTTGTGTTTGGGGCAAGCAAATAAACCTCTTGAACTAAATCAAAATTTTGATCCCTTTTGGTCTGACCTCTCGTAGCGACCACCTCGCGAAAGCCACTTTGGCTTGACATTGAATTCTATCTTTTCTTGTTTTACTTAGGCTCGATTACCAGCCGCGCTGTTCGGGAAAATGAGCTCGCACTCAACCCCCCGGGGAGGAAGAAAGACCGGACTCGAGAGAGCGGCGGAAATCGAGCCTAGTTTTACTTAGTATCTCATTTACTACAGTGGAAGTGGCCGAGTTGGCCGAGTCAGTGGAATGGTTGAGTTGGCTGAGTCAGTGAAGTTGACTGTGTTACAAGAGTCAGTGGGCCGGAGTTGACTGAGTTGGTTGAGTCAGTGGAGTTGACTGAGTTACACGAGTCAGTGGAGTTGACTGAGTTGGTTGAGTCAGTGGAGTTGACTGAGTTACACGAGTCAGTGGAGTTGACTGAGTTGGTTGGGTCAGTGGAGTTGACTGAGTTTGTTGCGTCAGTGGAATGGTTGAGTTGGTTGAGTCAGTGGAGTTGACTGAGTTGGTTGAGACAGTGGAGTTGACTGAGTTAGACGAGTCAGTGGAGTTGACTGAGTTAGACGAGTCAGTGGAGTGACCGAGTTGGTTAAGGCAGTGGAGTTGACTGAGTTGGTTGAGTCAATGGAGTTGACTGAGTTGGTTAAGGCAGTGGCCCTGGCTGAGTCGGTTGCGTTAGTGGAGTTAACTGGGTTGGTTGTTGGTAGAGGTGACTGAGTTGGTTGAGATGACTGAGAAGGCTGTCCTGGTAAGTATGGTTGACCTGGTTGAGATGGTGGGTTGGTTAAGGTAATGGGACTGGCTGAGTTGGCTGAGCTACAGTGGAAGCTCGATTGTAGCAGACCCCGGTATAACGAAATCCCCGATATAACGAACACAAACCAAAAGCCCAAACTAAAAATCTACCCCGATATAACAAACAAATGTCATTACGCGACTGAAATTGAAGCACAACAGATAAAAACCCTATTGTATTGGGTTGGAAAATACTGTAAGTTTCTGTCAACAGCTTATTATGTGCTTTTAGAGGGCACTATGAAGTGACGTGTACTCGGCTTTGTCCTTTGTCTCGGGTCTCTTGACAGTTCTATTAACTTTTTCACTTTTGACGGTTACTTGTGTTCAAAGGTATAAGGAATTTAGCTACGCAGTTGTATGCGCATGCAGGCAAAACATACGAATGTCAATTGATCATTTAAACCGTTACGCAATTAAATCGAATGCTGTTTATAACTTGAGACAAATTAAATATTAACCAATCCCGACATAACGAAGTCTCTGGTCGATTTTCCACAAATTCGTTATATTGGGATTTTGTTTGTTGTAACGAACCCCCGATATAACGAACTCATTTTCTCAGTCCCTTGCACTTCGTTAAATCGGGGTTCCATTGTAACTGAGTAGGGAGTTACTAGAGTTTGATGAGTTGGTTGAGTTAGCTGTAAGTTGGTGAAGTTGCTTTAATTCTTGGAGTTTGGAGTTGCTTCAGATAATGGAGCTGGTTCTGTTATAGGAAGCTGGTTGTCTTGGCTGTGTTCATTAAGTAAGTGGAGTTGGCTGAGTTCTTGTCATGAACATGAAAAGATGCAGGCAGTTTAGTTTGATTTAATTCCACCGTGTTGATTTAAATGGTAAGTTGACTGAGAAGTTGGATGTCTCTTTTTAACTAATTAGCTTACTTTAATTGCCTTCATTTTAAAAACCCATTGTACAAAATGAACCCCTTGAGAAGAATTAAAACAACTAAAATGATCAAATGGCACCAGTAAGACTGTTGTCCTAGAAGAAAACGTCCATGGACCCTTAGTTTGTAGGTCAAGAGCCCAGATTTGACATGCCCATAATGACCAGCAAAAAGTACAACTACATGCTCACCGGTTATTTGCGCGACCTGTAGGGCTACCATAACATATTCCTGTTACCCAACAGATCGACACTTTGTCAATAAAATATTATTCTTCTCTTCATGAATGACAGTACAAACTGGTATTGAGTTATAAGTATCCAACTAACCATACCAGAATTTGTTGTTGTCCTCATTTCGTTCCTTTTCGAGGAAACCTTTATCTTCCATCCAATCATCACTCAAGAACTTGGTCCTTCAAACACCACAAACTCAAAATTAAAAGCCGATAATTAATATGTATTGTCACAGATTGGCACATTTTAACAGACGTTTTTGACTTTGACTGTTGACTTACATGTAGTTCCGAACAGAGTCTGGTAAAAGGACAACGCAGTTCTGTCCCTCCCCTAAAGTCTGTGCAGCCTGGACTGCAGCTGCCATTGCACTCCCACTTGAACCACCTGAATTAAGGAAAAAACATTCACAATAATTTGAGTATCAATTCCCTAGAGAGTGATGTAGATACAAGGGAGTTCTTTGCTCTATCAAGTAGGTTCCGATCGTACAGACAAGAGTTGTTCTTTTTTTTTTATTACGGCTCCATTAAATCCCGTCAGTATTTTACTTGTGTGTTAGTTAAGAAACTTGTTGTAAATTTTCCAGTTTTCTTAGTAGGTTGCTGTATGGCAAATACTTGAATATAATTAAATCGTTTATCGCATTACCACACAACAATCCCTCTTCCTTTATAAGTCGCCTGGCAAAAGAAAAAGCTTCCTTGTCTCCAACTTTAAACCATTTGTCAACAACACCACGGTCCAGCACAGTAGGAACAAAATCATAGCCAATACCTTCAACCTAAAAAATGTATAATTTGTCATTTATAATTTACTCATAATTTGTCATAAAGAAATACGAAGTTAAGTATCAACACAGCATTGAGTTGAACCGTTTCTTGGCAAAGATGGTAATTCAGTGTCATCTCAGACCCTGAAAAGACTTGGCCTAAGGATACTGCCCTGAGGAACACCACAAGCCAGTGGATGTACTTTTGCAAAGTTGACTGAATGCACGTGACAACTTGACCACTCAATGGCAGAATATGAAATGCCAAATTGTCCTGCATGCAATTCTAGAAGGAGGACACAGTTTCTGATTGGATGGAAACAATGCATTATAGGAACTTAATTAATTTTCTGAAGGAGATAAAGACATTTTGCCCACATGACTATAGAATACTACACAAAAACATTTGCACATTTGTTTGTGTAAATTAGGCTTTAATTATTGTTATGTTAGTAAAGCAACTTACATGGTATATTGGGTTGTCACAATCATTGAGTTCCTTTGGTTCAGCCAGAATCGACCCATGAGGATCAACACCTATCACCTATAGCAAAAAACAACCGTTGTATTGACTGGCCTTCACTGCATAAGACCTAAGGAATATAATTCCAAAGGCATTCCCAGTCTTCAAGTATGCATTTCAAGAGGAGGAAGACAGGAGAGTTTTGCTTGAAAACGTTAAAAAAGAGAAAAAAATATGAGCTAATTTTTGCTCTTGATTTAAGCAATACAAGAGTTTGTTTATTAGCCACGCCATGAAATCTTTCAAGGAATAAATTGTCTTAGCTAGCCCAGTGCGTCTAATTTATGAACACCCAGTTCTCCGTAGAACTTTTCGTGAAGCTGTTTCCCTTAATTAATGCAAGCTTCCCTTAATTAATGCCCGCTTCTTGCGCCCTCTGTTATTCACATAGCAGTTGCCACAGCAACAGATATCAGACGCTTAATCCTTGCCTCTTTCACAAGAAATTCCATCCTGATTCTGCAACTCTACAACACTACGACTGTACAAGACGACGAATCCACAACACCACGACGCTACGACTCTACAACACCACAACACCACGATGTCGAACGATGCCACGACTCAACGACTCTACAAAAGTACAACACTACGACTCTAGAACACTACGATTCTACAACACTGCGACTGTACAAGACTAAGACTCTAGGGTTCTACAACACTACGACTCCACAACACCACGACCCTACGAGTCAACACTAGCATACTAAGGAAAACCAGAAGCAGAACCAGTCAAAGCGACCCACAAAGCAATCCAGAGAGACCCAAAACCACTTCCTGTGTCTAGGTACATACTCGTGTGACATGTTGCGTTACAATTAAGAGTCGGAAGTCAGTTAAGGAAAAATTCAAAATTTAAAAGCTTCAATTTTTAAAATAAAGGTTTGAAGTAAAGATTATCTGTATGAACGTAACAAGATTATCACAGTTTAAGACTTAAACAACGTTAAAAAGTGAAGGCTCGCTGCGTTATACATAACTTATTACCCTGTAATATGAGCTTGTACATCGAAGTGACAGCAAACTGTGTCCCAAGAGTGTGCAAAGGTCGAAGCAATGCAGAGTCTTATTCAAATTGGTAGTTATCTTTTATTATTATTGTGAAAGAACTACAACAGTTTCGAATTCAGTGAGAATCAACTGTTTTGGAACCTATATCGTCAGATGAGTTTTCTTTCTTCAATGACGCATTAATGAGCCAGGTTAGCGTTCTTTACAGATTCTCGAATCAGTTGAAGTAACTTAAAATTTAATAAGAATATTACATTCCCTTTTAAAAAATGCAAGTACATTGTAAGTACAGTAACATATCTGTTTTTTTACTTTATATTAAAATTACAAAGTGTACTGATGATATTAAGCTTTCCAAGTAGTTTCAAGTACTATTACAAAAGAACTACAAGTTAAAACTTAAACAGTGTTGAATTCAGTGAGATTCACCTGTTTGTGTACCTATGTTGTAATTTATAGTGGTGATTCTTGGATCAACAAGCTTAAGGCCACACATCCGTTGGAACCTTTTGGATTAGTGTCTGCGAGTGTTACAAATATTTTTCATCACGTTAACTTAGCATGTCCTAGCATCCCATAAACTTAGAATAATATGTACCCACGTTGTTGCTAGGATAAATAATTGACTTCTGGTTCGAAATTGTAATGCATCATTTCAAAACAAGTTACGAGAGTATAATACAGCAGCTTGCGGAGTACCTCCTTGACTAGTATTGGTCGTTTTGGGTTGTTGTTGGACAACGGACTTGAGGGCGGTGTCTCCTAATACAGAGGTATTTTTGCAAAGGCTATGGTTATGGGGAAAAGCAGATCTTAGCAAGGGTTACTGGTATCCAAAAAGAAAAATGTGGGTAACCACGCAGTTTTCAGAGATAATTAAGCAACCACAATTCTAAAAAAGCGTTGAAATACAAAGAATGTATGGCAATTTCTTTCCACATTTAAGCTCGATTATCTCTAAAAAATTGCTTGGTTACCCCAAATTTCCTCTTTGGATTCTGATAGCCCTTGCTAAGATCTGCTTTTTCCACATAGTCATAAACCACGAAAAATATTGTTGTATTAGTGGGCAAATTCCTTAAGAAACCCGAATATCCCGAGATGCACAGAACGTATGCGCAGTAACAAAAGGAAGCACCGTTCTTAAGGCGTACCAACGTACTAAGGGAACTGGATGTAAAACGCACTTAGGACGTACCGACTTACGTATTAGAATAAGTACATTGTAGTGTCGTAGAGTCGTAGATTCGTGTAGTGTGGTCAAGCCATAGAGTCGTAGCTTCGTAGAGACGTAGAGTTGTGCAGAGTTGTAGAGTGGTAGAGTCGTTTTTTGTAGATTCGTAGAGTCGTAGAGTTGTAGCGTCGTAGAGTCATAGAGTCGTAGTGTTGTAGAGTCGTAGTTTTGTAGAGTCATAGAGTCCTAGTGTCGTCAAGTAATGGACTCATAGTTCTCTAGTATTCTACCACTCTAAGAATTCATAACATCGCTTGCCAACGCGTTCACTTAGTAACGCGTTCGTCAGAACGTTGTGAATCTACATGTGCCAAGCTCATTTGAGCAGCTCTACTATTATCTAAGAGATTTTAATGTTATGGTCTACGAAAACATCTACACATATTTCAGCACCCAAAAAAGTGAATGTGATAGGTACAGTCTTAGCAGTCCTAATCTTACCGTATTTTTTCTGATCATTAATATAAGGGATGTAGTCCAGCATTGCTAAAAAATATGTGAGCAATGAAATATATGCTATTGTTATTCATGACTAAGTAATAATTATGCCATATTTACAGAAGTTTTTTTCTTTTACAATGTACATGCACTTAAGTATGTTTTATTTGCTGTAATCAGCCACAGTCATTTACTTCAAATCTTTTAAAAGCCAGGCACAAAATAGCTGTTGGAAAAGGGAACATATGCACAGCTTAAAAGGCAAGGGGCAAAATTTGTTTGCATGAAGCATCAAGGATATTATGAAATAAGTGGAATGAGTTTCGCCTGTGTGCCCTCACTTTTCTCTGCTATTTTTTATGTTAAGGTGACTGTAAGTGGTTTTTGTAACTCAAAAAAAAAAAAATAAAATACGAAAAAAAAAGTTAAGGTGATTCCATTTTCATTTAATAGCATGGCGCATCCTTTCGGAATTTCGATGTCAATGTCTTCTTTAGCTTGGAAACTCAAGCGGAGAAATCTGCGAAATTGGTCTCCGTATGTTTCGTCCTCTGTCTTCACATGAACTCACTAACACAGCCATAATTTCCAGGGTACGTTGCTACAATGTGTCCAATCTCGATTGCCTCCTTGGTGCGTTTGCGTCGATGATCAACACCACATCTCCTTCGCTTATTTTTCGCTCTCTTTCTGGCCACTTCGTTCGTGCACCAATGCTAGTAATGTACTCCCACATCCAGCGTTTCCAAACGTGACGAATCAATTCTTGAATTTTTCTCCACCGCTTTCGTGGAATGATGTCGTGTCCACGCTTTCTGGGTCAATTCTCCTCCCAGGTGTCCGATTAGGAAATGATTGGGCGTCGATACAGGTTCGTCATTTGGATCACTGCTTAATAAAGTCAACTGTCTTGAATTCATTAAGCTCTCCACACCGGTAAAAACTGTCTGCAACTCTTCATCTTTCACATCTGCGTTTTCCAGGATAGCGTTTACAGCACGTTTCGTTGATCTGATCATTCGTTCGAACACTCCGCCAAAATGAGGAGCTACAGGTGGGTTCCAGTGCCAATTAATTCCTTTGTTAGACGTCATAATCTGAATCTTGTCTTGATCGATTTGCTGAATTTCTTTGTAACCACCAATGGAATTGGTACTATCGTTGCTAAGCATGTTACGAGGCCATCCTCTTCTTGCCACCATGCGAGTTAAGGCGTTTAGAAGCCTATCTGTGTCTTGCGATCACGCCATTTCTAGGTGACAACAGTGTGTTGGAAGACTCAGAAACAAAAAACAGGTTTCATTTGGCTCGAACTTTGCCTCGGCCTTGCACTGTCACGTATGGTCCAGCAAAATCTACTGCACAATTGGTAAATGGCTTCATGGTAGGTTCCAATGGAATACTGGGTAAGGGAGCGATTCACTTTGCCATCAATACTCTCCAGCCCGACTTCGAAAGACATTGTCATGAACTTCACTTGTTGATCATTTGCGATGTTAACGACGATTTCTTTCTTTTGACCTTGTACACCTAGTTCTTCGGCTAGATATTCATTGATGTA
>Ga0126336_10001953_pt1 | contig 11377 bp, 4 predicted proteins | sample SidCmetagenome_FD_92530 | JGI IMG/M metagenome (GOLD analysis project Ga0126336, IMG submission 92530) | Coral microbial communities from El Islote,Puerto Morelos, Mexico - Siderastrea C C metagenome | ecosystem: Host-associated > Invertebrates > Cnidaria > Coral | place: El Islote,Puerto... | reverse complement strand
GTGAGTAGTATAGAACAGAGAGTTCACCAACAGGGTCCAGAGGGTGGATGTGAATCATAATCCCCCAGAGGCTGACGTCATCACAAATAATCTAAAAATAGAACGGTTCTCTGTAAGGGTGGAGGGTTGGAGGTGAATTGTAACACTCCAAAGGTTGACGTCATCACAAATAATCTAAAAATAGAACGGTTCTATGTAAGGGTGCAAGGGATGAGGGAGGGTGGATGACCCCCCAGCTCTATCATAGTATCATGTAACAGGCTTATTTTTAGTTTCAAGGTCATGTGATTTTATTATAAAATGGGAAGGGTATGCCTTATTGAACAAGTAGAAAAAGAAGACGCATATTTTCTGGTGTAACTCATATCGAAACCAGCCACAAAGCGATGTAAGGAGAAAAGAACGCGAATTACGCAAATTACTTTCGAAAGCCAACTGACACCGCTCTATTTTTCCATTTGTGGGAGGGGAGGCAGGAGCGTATCACGTAGGCTTCTGGGGGGGGTAATGTTAGCTGTCATGCAGACTACCCCCACCCCCGTACACGGCCCTCTAAGACTGCTTGGCCCTATTAAAACCAAATAGAATTTCTTGGTCATAACTGGGTCTTAAGTTTCTATTTCTGCTTTTTATAGGAGTCACCCCACCCACAAGCTAAGGGGCCAAACCTTAGGAAGCTCGATGAGTTTCGAATTTTTGGCAGTAATTTGGTAGTATTTTCCTAATTCGACACAATACTTCTTTCAGTTCAGCATTTGTTTTGCAAATGACGGGCTCTTTGAATTTGCTTGCCTGTGATGAAGTAAAGCGATTAATTTTACAACAACTCTTTCACGATAATTAAGAGTAACCTCCAATTCCGCCTTGTTAAGGAGAAAGTTTGTAAAAACGACTACAGATTCAGATTCAGTGCAGGTGCAATTAAGGATTTACACCACTGGTGTTATATTTGAAACGTCTATCAAAATTGCACGGTCCTTTAGGCGAGTGCAATTTCAAAGAACTTTTAAAGCGTTCACAACCTAATAAATTGTTTCTATTTTCCCATCTGAATCTACACATCTCCAGCTGCAAGAAGATTTGGGACACTTTCATTGGCCGAGCAATCACATAATTGTTCTCTTGTCTCATGACTGAAATTCGTTTTGTAAAAGGGCACTTAACATTTTCATTTTTTGGAACAAGAAAATCAAATGAGAAACTTTACAGTCGACTTTGATAACGCCAAGAGCACTTTTGAAATGGCTGAAGGATTTTAGGAGATTTGTCTTCTGAGTACAGGAGTTTTTCTTGCCTGCCTTAGTTAGTAGCATTTCGTGAGCGTTGCATGGTTCAAAGAAGATGTCGAATTCTCGAAAAAGGCCGATCAAAGAAGTAGTACCAGACAATGGTCTCGATGAGATGCTAGCTCAACCAGTCGATAAACACGAACAGCAATTTGTAAACTAGACGAAAGACTGGATGGAATATTGTCTCAGTCTCTTGATATGTTGAAGACTCTGTTGCTATAAAGGACATGTTCGAAAGTGAAGGAACAATTCTGGTCTTGGCTCGTGTTGCTTCATTCTGTCTCAGGGGGTAACTCTGATTCAATCACATTGAATCCTGAGGAAATTGCATATTCAATGCACACGATCGCTTCAAAATAAGCGGGGAGAAGGACTAGTTACGCTTGCTGAGCAGACGATTCTTCAAAACATACTTAAGAGAATGCTATGCGGGCGTTACGAAAGATGGGCACGGTGGTGAAAGAGTGCGTGTAATTCTGTAGTTGACTTTTTCCACTGTTGGAGATATTTTAATTGTGCATTGAAAGTTAAGCGATTTTCCAGAAGAAGATTTAAATAAAGTAATGAATCAATTTATTACGGAGTAAGAAAGGAATACGGAGAGTGCTATTCAGGCAAAACATTACCTGAATTAGTAAGTAGTTTGTAAAATACTTCGAGATTAGAGGAAAGAAAATATTTTTTTACAGGTGAAAAGTTGAGAAAAGCCTTAGATCTCTAAATGAATCTTGGTATGTATCTGCTCAGAGTAGTGTTCTAGGGCGTGTTGGCCTGCCACGCTATATATACCGCTGAATCGTTTCGGCTTCTTCGATTTTATCTACGCCTGGACAATAATTAACACAAGTAAGAAATTTTATTTGAAAAAAATAATTCGTTTTACGCTTCTAGAAACTGTTTGTCGAATTGCCATACAAATCCCTACTTTCCTCCCTACTGGGGGAGCAGTGATGGCACAGTGATGAGAGCGCTCGCCTCCCACCAATGTGGCCCGAGTACAACTCCCGGTCCCGGTATCATATGTGGGTTGAGTTTGTTGTTGGTTCTCGTCCTTGCTCCCAGAGGCTTTTCTCTGGGTACTCCGGTTTTCCCCTAAGCTCTCCTCAAAAACCAACATTGCCAAATTCCAACCCGAGGGCCACAGTTTGTCAGTCTCAGACTGTTAGGTGTCACCCTCGTTAAACAAAGTTGATTTCTTTTTCTTTCTTTCTTTCTTTCTTTCTTTCTTTCTTTCTTTCTTTCTTTCTTTCTTTCGTTCTTTCTTTATTTTCATACTGCACTTTGGGACTTCCGTAACGGTTTTAAGTAAAATAACTTGATCAGTACAGTTGATTTAAAATACAAACCAAACATCGTTATAGATAATCAAGAAGAACATGCCCGACAACTCGAGGGCGTCGCCTTTCTCTGTTTCAACCCAGCTTCACTCCTTCTGAATAAATCATGTACTCTTCACCTTGCGAATCTCCTATGTTCATCCCCTCCTGTCATACCTGTCATTTAGATTAAAAATTGTTATCAGAAGCATTTTAGAATTTTCAGAATAGTTACTCTTGTTTGGGCCTATACAGTCGGGACTGGTTGAGAGGACTACGAGGAGACATCCTTAGGACGTCTGTGCAATATTTGTTATTGATGGAAAAATACTCCCCTACGCCCAAAAGGGAAAAATTTGAAAAAGGAGTCACTTTTATCTGCCTCTGGGATCCATGTGGACCCGCTACCTTAGGCAGTGTAGGTATAGGGGTTGGGTTCGTCAAAACCTTGGTCCTCAGCTTGTGAAAGGTTGTTAATTTTTTCAAGTCAATCACTGTCATTTCGAACTTATTCCTGGGGCTTATTGCATTCAAACAAATAGCAGTGACAGTGTCGTCTATGTGAGCTGATTCCTCGAGAGTGTTGGGGGTGCGGTTCAGGGAGTGTAGAAGTGACTCTATTCCCTGAGTGCAAGTTTTCAATGTCAAGTGCGCTCACTTTGAAACTCTAGGTCAGCAATGTGTCAAAATCCATAGGTGGCTACCAAAGGCTTTGGGTTTTGGTGAATCGATGCCCGCTTTAAGGTGGCATCTCAAGGAGTAAATATAATGTCATATTTCAGTGAATTATATAAATTCTTTCAGGTCCCAGCTGAGGGCGCTTGATTTTGAAGAGCTGCAAATAGTGGCTAGCACCGGTTCAAGACTCGATCAGCTCTTTACTTGTTTTAACAAGTAAAAAGGAGTAGCTACTGGAATGTATATTTCACGAAATGGGGCCATATGAACGAAGCTGCAATTCTGTAATTAATTTTTTTACTCAGGCTCGTCAATCATTCAAACAACTAACCATAGAAACTACAAAGGCGGGAAGTTACTTTAAAAAAAGGTTCCGACCAGGAGCTACCGGCTGAGCGGTCGCTGGTGTTAGACGCAGCACCTTTGACCCATTGCAATTGGAGTTACAGACACCCATATCTCATCATGAATATCGTGAGTGTGATCTGCGCTGAGCTTGGACTGCCTATTCTATGAGTTAGCTAGAACCCAAATTATTCGACGTTCATGAGCGATTGCGTTCTTCTAATTCTTACCATCCTAGTTTGACAACTTTTTTTTACTGAAACTAAAGGTATGTATGCTGCTGCTATTTTGAGAAAATTTTGGGGTAATGGTCTTATTTTTTCCCTTCCGTTGTCCACTTGTACGTGTCAGTAAACGAGATTTGCTTATGTACTCGGCCGACCCGGGAGAGATGAGGGGCAGACGCGACTTAATTATAGCTATTTATACATCGATATAAAAAGGACCATAAGAACTGTTAACCCAGATATTCATGTTACCACAGCAGAATTAAGCCACCCACATTTGAGCCGATTCTCCAGTTTCCATTTTTCAGTCGTGTGACCTTGCTCAGTTCCGCATGCACGATGTCACTGTTCAGAAGCCGGTTAACCGTTCTAGATATCACTCAAATACTAAGAAAGATCTTTAACTAAGTTATTGGCTACACATGTGAAAGTTGCTGTGCCGTGACATGGCATTGATGCCTTTCTAACTGATAAATAATCTGTAGGAATTAAAATTCCATAGGACTGGAGTGTACAGTTTTGCCTTAGCTACTAGACCAATTACCCTTTTGATTTAAGACCATGTAATGGACCAATGGCGGTAGCGTGATCTTAATTCAATAGAGTGATCTTGATTAGCATACCAATGAGACAGTTAAATAGTTTCCCTTGCAGTGCTTTGTCTTACTCGTTTATGACACTTGGTTTCAGCTATTTGCCTGTTTTTATCACCAAGCCTTAAACTCCACTGTTTTTCACTGGGTATGGTCTTAAACTTATATACCTTCGTAGGAATCAAGCGATTAACACGACAGAGTCTGAAGTCAGACTCGATTGGGCCGGAAATAATACGCTTCGAAAAGCAATGTTTCAGATCTCAGTGACTTCGCATTGCTATTTAGTATCAGCTAGGGCTAGGGGTGTACCGGTAGCTCTCTGGATGCCACTTGAATCGTAAATTATTGTTTATTTATTGGCATCTCGTAAAATTCATGTGAATCGACTTCCTTGATAGTGGCATGTGCTTTCCTTTCGAGATGTGAAAGTGACTTTGCACACTCACTACAAGAACAATACCCACGTATAACAAAATACGTCCGTGACGTCAAACAATCCGACATCCTTTGTGATGAAAACACCGTCCAAAGAGAACAATGGCTCTTTATTGAAACAGTGCTCAAGGCCAAAACGCTGAAACGAATTTGAATAAAGTAGATTGTTCCTGTTTATGCAATGACACGGCCCTAAATTGTGTTCATTTATCTTCCCATAACGTTGCTCGCTGCAAACGAAACTACTTCATCGACTCTACAACCAACACTTTGGGCATATTTCGTGTGGAATTGTTTTAAAAGACTTGCAAGTGTCAACCAGACACAAACTCCGGTCCACGCTTCAGCGGCAAGAAATTGGAAAGAACAACAGTGTTGGAAACCTAAGGTAAGATTATATTTTTTGATCAATTAGGAACAAGTAAAGATAATTTTTCCACTGGAATGAATAAACAATACTATCCAGCTGCGGTGCATCTCCCTTACACAGCTCTTGCAAAAAAAGTGCTCAGATTTCCACAAGGCTTTCCAGGAGGAGTTTGTATTTTGATCACGCCACCATTCAGGACAAATTTCATGACTGACAGTAGGGAAGGTACGAATGAACCATTGGAGGGCCGTATTTATGTGAAACTTAAATACAAAAAGATATCAAACTCAGACAGCTAATTTCATCTGGCTGACAAGCTAAGAAAAAGAGCAACGGAAGAAACGGTTTAAAAATGGCTGAACCTCCGAAATTATAGCGAGTTTTGTGTTTTGCGTGACAATTCGTTACACTCCAAGGCGTTTACACAGTGTAAAACACCCCGATGAAGTGCAATAAACAAATAAATAAATAAATAAATAAATAAATATCAGAAAGTTTAAAATCGCGGGTCCATGCAGTATTAATAGCCGTTATGACATTAATTTTAAACATACCTACAAAGTTCGTCCGTTCGTTAGTTAGCTAGATTTTTTTTTGTCGAGACAGCTTGTATTTCAGGAGCCGCTTTGATAGATTCAAAAGGCAGTGAGTGTTTTAACCCAGAAAAAAAAATTTGAAAATTGTCTTGCGTCTTCTTCTTGACTGCAAGTGAGTTTCTGGACATATATGACCCGCCGATACAACTGCTCACCCGGCTTATATTTAACCTATACAGGCTATAGGTTGAAACCTCGACAGAATCTTTTGTCGCCAACGTGGACCGGAGAAAATTGTCTGCTTGTGGCCTTTTTTCAACCGAAAAGAATTGTGATACTGCAACCAACACAACTTTAAAATAACATAATCTTATTATTAAAAGCTTGCCAGCCAAACACACTATTTATTTGCTGGTTGTATCACCTGCAAAAAATCTCTCACTAAAGAAGGAAAGATGGTAAGTGTTAAGCTCGAAAAGAAATAAGAAAGGTGAAATATTTAGTTTGTCACGAGCTTGAATTGGGATAAAGAACATGAAAAATCTGAGTAACTTTTAAACTCCGTCTCCGTCTACGCCTGAAATAACACACCATTACATAGCTAAGTGTATTTCCACAATAACTGCCAGAGTTCGCATACATCTTATGTGTTTGAAAATGTACTTTCGAATACGCAATGTAATGTTAAGATTCTAAAATATAAGATACAAAGAACTGGTAAGGGAGGATTTGTTTTATAGAAGTGGGGCGGAGTAATCCCTGGTGTTTGAGTGAAAACAATAAAACTCCCCTGGGGATAATTAAAAATCCTACAACCTCCAAGCCCTCAGTTCACATCAACCCTTCTTTACTGTACCACAGCCACTATACCATAGACCTCAGACTGTATATGTACCCATGTAAGACATGTAACGTAATGTACCTTCTAATTGCCTACTGAATTGCCTTCCCTCTTCAGCTGCTTTTCAATTGCTCATTTTCCACTGGTAAATTCAACATTCGCTTTGCAGCTGTAAAAGTTTGGAATCACCTTGACGAAAGCATTAAATACCTCCCCCTTAAAACGTTTAAAAACAAAGTCACGCTAAACAACTTACAGTCTTACTGTTCATGAGTTTTCAACTGGTATTTGTTTATTTATTTTATTTATTTATTTTTATTTATTTATTTATTTCTTCTTTTCTTCTCTTTTTTATTGACTAATTAATTGCTTTCACCAAGCTTTAGTGCCAACCTACCTCCTGTACTTAAACATTACTTAGTTTTACTCAGCTCGATTAGCTTTATAGTTATCCGGAGTAAACATTACCTCTTTTTTGTATTAATATATTATATTGTAAAGTTTAACTTTTTTTTTTCTATTTGGTAATAAAGCTTGTTGTTGTTGAATTCCACCACAATGACTCATGGAACCCCCGGCTGGTATTTCATCCTTCTTCACTTCATCTGACTCGTCTCCAAGCACAGTTCCTATAGACTCGGCTTATGTCACGTGAAAGTTGACAATCCTCAGATTTTTTCATCTAAAAATTTATTCCCACAGTATGAAGTCCTATTAAATGATCCAACAGAACAATAATTGGGTCACAGTTCAAGATTTTAAGGACCTCTAATAATCTTTATTGCTGTTCGTTACTCTTTTTTGAAGAGTTGGAAAAGATTCAGGTGCAACAGGAGCTATGGCATCATCCAGAAAAATGAAAGCAGTACTACTGGCCTCAGAGTGGGGATCAAAGCTTGGCGGGCTGTCCACTTTCAATAGAGAGTTAGCCATACAATTGGCTAAGCATCCTGACGTGCAAGTCTCTGTCTTTCTCCCAAAATGTGACCAGGAAGGAAAGAATGTAGCTCTGAACAACAATGTCACTTTGGTTGATAACTGGACTTACATGCCAGCAAAATGACAAGCAGATTGACTTTGTAATCGGTCAGGGGGTATCACTGGGTCGCAAAGCGCAACTTATACAAAAAGAACACAGTTGTAAATGGGTTCAGTTTCTTCATACAGACCTAGAGGAGCTGGCAATGATTAAGGATCACTCAGATGCCATTACAAGAATAGAAAACGAACATCGAGAAGAATTAGACCTCTGCGTGATGGCTGACCTTGTTGTGGCAGTCGGGCCAAAGCTGGCAGGGGCTTATCAGTCTTACCTTTATTCTTGTGAAAAGGACCAAAACGTATTTGTCCTTACACCAGGCATTTTCAGTGAGATTTCAAGGATAGTCCATAGAAAGCAAGACGGAGGAAAGTGTCGGGTTTTGGCGCTTAGCCGTCGTGATGCCGAAGGTGTCACTCTAAAGGGATATAACATAGCAGCTAAAGCTGTAGCTAAGCTAAATGATGATCATATCATCTATTATTAGTGCACCGGACAAGAAAAAAGATGAGGTAGTAGATCGCCTTCAGGTAGAATATAAAATACCTCGAGAACGACTAAAAGTGAGGAGTTTTCAAAAACTTAGGGACAAATTGCAAAAGCAGCGTGAAGAGGTGAATATTACTATCACGTCATCACCAACTCAGGGTTTTAAACTCGTTCCTCTTGAGGACAGGGAACAAATGAAACAGCAATTCTCTGAAGCAGATCTTGCCGTCATGCCATCGAGAACCGAGGACTTTGGCCTCGTTGCTCTGGAAGCAATGTCAGCAGGTTTGCCTGTTCTTGTGAGTGCCAACTCGGGATTTGGAGAAGCCCTGGAGAACGTTTCATTTGGTTCACCGCGTGTGATTAAATCTGAAGATTCTAGCGTGTGGGCTGAACAGATCGAGAGTGTCTGGGCAAAAGAAAGAAAAGTACGACTGAATGAGTATGAAGCTGCACGTGACAGCTATGCTGAGACGTACAGCTGGGAGGATCAATGCAGAAATCTTGTCAAGGAAATGAGGAGCATCCTTAGAAATTGTAAGTTCCTCCATGCATTAATTATTGCAATCACTAACCTTTAATTGGGTCGTAATACGGTGCGTCCAAGAGAGGATGAAGGGAAGGGCAGCAAATCTCCCATACACGGGCGTATTCCGATGAAAATTATTTGAAATCTATTTTTGGTTCTATGTCATACAGCGTGGTTATTTTAAGGACGACAACTCATTGGTCAGTTAGAATGACGTCATGTAATTTAGTTTGTTGATATGGGAACAACAGATAAAAAAAACCTTCGAAGCATGGGTGCGAACTAATAATAAATTTCAAATCATGGGGAACGGGGATTCACTCTCTTACTTCATCCTCTCTTGGGTGCGTCCTAATACAGAGGTATTTTTGCAAAGGTTATGACTATGGGAAAAAAGCAGATCTTAGCGAGGGTTATTAGAATTTAAAAAGAAAAGAGAGATAATTAAGCAACTTTGATTACAATAAAAGCTTTAAAATAAAAAGAATGTATGACATTTTCTTTCCAAATTTAAGCTCAATTATCTCTAAAAAATGTGTGGTTACCGCCATTTTTTTAGCCCTTGCTTTTTCCACATAGTCATAAACTACGCAAAAATATTGTTGTATTTTAAGAAAAATTCCTCAAGATACCCAAATATCTCGGACCTGGGGCCCGTTTCTCGAAAGTCCCGATAACTTTTCGGGCCCAGAAAGCTGTTTAATGAGCACATGGTTTACCAAAAAGATTCAAATTTTTGTTATTTCAAAACTAAGCAGTAAAATTGTGAGTTGACGAAACAAGTCGAGCTGGTTTGCAGGCTAAAAGTTAAACCATCATTTTATAGATTTTGATTTTAAAATACAGCTCCGGGCCCGAAAAGTTACCGGGACTTTCGAGAAACGTACCCAGGGGCCCGTTTCTCGAGACTCCCGATAACTTTTCTGGTCAGGTAAGTATATTTTCAAGCTCAGCTACGACTTTTGGCCAATATTGTGCACATAAAATAGTTTTCGGGCGCGGTACGTTATCTGGAGGTTTGAGAGACGCTGCCCAGCCTCGAGATGCGCAGGACGTATGCGCAGTAACAAAAGGAGGCACTGCCCTAGCTTAAAATCGATGTTAGCTACTTGTCCCTCTACACGAAAGGGAATGGGTGAATTACCACAAAACTCTGAAAATTTACACCCAGTCAACATCGATATTAGGCTCAGTCTCCAGCCGTGAGTGTCTCGATGCGCCCGTGATTCTCTCCACCTTCAGGCGAGAATCGCGGGCGCATTGAGACACTCACGATAATACAGCAAATTTAAATGTTTCACATGCAATATGTCAGTCGTGTTGGGGGTATGTCAGTTGATTCTTGACTTCTTACTCTTGCTTTTTTCCTTGATATGAAGTTTGAGATTTTTGCGGTATCCTGAAATCTAGTTAGAAAGATTTAAGACTAGACTTTCCAAAAGTCCGTTTTGGTGGGTCATCGGTCAGGAAAAAAGTCGACTTGTGGGCAGGTCTAATTTAAGACCTAAAAATAATAAAATAATCCCCCAATAATAAGCTCCCCATATTAAAAAAGCCCAGATATCGCCACAATATGTCTTTTTAATAAAAACAGAAAGCCCTATAGGTCCAACATACATTCAGAATCTTGTGGATGAAATAAAAGATCGAGAAAATACTGATTCACGTAAACAAAGTAAAGTCGCGAATCGTTACCTCTTTGGTCTCTCGAAGGGGTAATTATTCAGTGCCGCCAGAAAATAGTTTACAAAGGTTTTTTTCAAACCTGTTGTCATTCCATGTCCAAAATCCACATACCAACTGGGTTCCTGTAGTGTGGAAGTTGGTAGAAATTTGCTATTCTTTTTAAATACCTGAAACTGGTTTTCTTCTAACGGCCGAAACATTCTCATTTCAACAGCTTATCCAAAAAAATTACTGTTATAACGAGCTAAAGTAAGCTTATGCTGTGTTTGTGTTTCATTAACAGACGATGCTGCGTTTTAACGTACGAGAGAGATAAAAATGTGTAATTTTCCGCCAATTTCTCTATTCGAAGGAGGCCGATATGCCGTATTTTCAAACTTTGCCCGATTTCAAAAAAATGAAAAGCTAATGAAACTTTTTAGGTTATTTTTAAAAATACTTCACTATAGAGGTTACTTGGGGAAAATATAAAGAAATTCGAAATTTCACGACTGACACCCGAACTCTCAGGTCACTGTCCCGGCCATTTTTTATTTGAGTTCTGGCGGCAAGCCCAATTCGAAAATTGTAGCCTGCGTACAGCCGCCCGCTCGAAATAATCGGACTTCCCTTTCGAATTTTTACTTGAAACTTTGGACAGTAGGTACTTTGTACTTATATTTTCGAAATATGAAGAGAACAAAAAATTCATAGTTTTGATCATAGTAGCACTGCGTAAGTATAAGCAAGAGAAACAAAAAACAAGTAAATGTAATATGTCGGTTCTTATGTCAAGACCATTATCAAACGTAACAAAAATTAAAGATCGCGACGCGTTGAACTTAAAAAGAGAGCCAAACAACAACAAAATGCAAAAAAAGCAAAAATTATACGCAAGAATGTAGAGAGAAAGTATAAGGAAAATACAAACTGTTAAAACTAAAACAAATACAAGTTCTTTGGCAGCTTTGATGCCATAGTAAAGTTGAGGTTTGAACCTCTTAGTAAATTAGCAAAGAATT
>Ga0126336_10001952_pt1 | contig 11378 bp, 12 predicted proteins | sample SidCmetagenome_FD_92530 | JGI IMG/M metagenome (GOLD analysis project Ga0126336, IMG submission 92530) | Coral microbial communities from El Islote,Puerto Morelos, Mexico - Siderastrea C C metagenome | ecosystem: Host-associated > Invertebrates > Cnidaria > Coral | place: El Islote,Puerto... | reverse complement strand
GAATTCCGCCCCCAGCACAGCTGTGGCTCCCCGTTGTCTGAGCTGTCAGATGTTGGCCAATCAGCGTAAACCAAAATATGTAACAAACATGGTAAACACGTGAAAGAAGGTTTCACGCGTTATGCAAATTTAATGCAGTTTTGAACTGAAACTGGCTTCGGACCGTATTCGCTATTTCTTACAAAATTCTTTAACAGTTGTCATTGACTTTAAATTTCAATATGAGCTTCAGTTACTATTTCAATTTTTAATCGAAGGAAAAAATGGTCGAAAGAAAGGTTCGATTTGTTCCACGTCGCTCGCGCAATCAATTTATTTTGAGACTCACAGTATGTAAATTCAGTACACTGTGAACTAAAAATAATAACAAACTTGCTATTTTACTCTAATTCGCTTTCTAACATCATAACCTTCGATTTTTAGTATAAGCACATTTAACGGTTTCGCTTTTGACAGCAGGTTTGGCGCAGGCAATTTCAATTTTACCTTCGTTGTTTTATACGTCGCATGATCGGTGTTTGTTTTGTCGTCTTCGCGTGAGATTGATGACGTCATTACCAAATTAAATCTCCGTCAATCAGCATTTTGCATCGAAATTTTCGATGCGGATATTCAAATTCCTGAGACGTCCTTGCAAGCTCTCTTTCCATCTTTCCCTCTATCACGCCCCCAACCCGAGAGAGCTTGCTCACAGGCTAAGACTTCGACAAAGTTCGTTACTTATTTAGGGCGAAAAACGAAACGGTTACAATTTTGTTTTTACTAGATAGACCATCACAACATAATCAATTCAGTAGAGCTCGGGCATGTTTTGTCAAAATTATATTACAAAAGCAGCATGCAAGTTGTTTATGCTAGTCGATGATTAATACGTTCAACACGATAGTCTAAATAGATACGATGTAGCAGGGGTGACTCAAGAAAGCTAGTCTATCAAACTTGGTTTTCACCTAATAGTTCTTACTTGTCAAGCTTTGTGTTCCAAATCATAGAAGGAAGTTACGTGTGATATTAATTGTCAAAGTTGTAGGGTGCAAAGTATCTGATTTAAATTTGCCACTCGTGCTTTTTATCATATCGTATTGTTGAAGTCAAGAGGCCTTACCGTTACACCTGTAACGTAAGCCCGCAGTGATCTCACACATTTCACGTGCTTAACGACAAGTCGGCCACCTGACATTGCTCGGACGTTCAAAATTAGCACCAGATCTAAAATAGATTTTTTTAATATTCCCTCGCGGAATTTTTTTAAATATTTAATTTTGTTGGTCGACTTAGTAAGAGCTGTGCGGTATCTAGATTCCTGTGCAAGTTCAAACCGTTTCATGCTAAACTTAACCACCTCACTAAGAAGTGACATAGGTTCAGTAATCCTGGCAGGTCTTGTATGGGAACCTAAGTTTTTGTCATCCTTCAGTAGCGATCAGTTGTCACCTGTCGATCATCTTTGAGCCAAATGACACATTAGAGTTCATTCGTATAACCCATTTCTTATATGCTAATGAGGTGCATTAAAGTCCTAATGACCGGTTTGAGTATGCACGAGTGGTTCACGATTGACATGCGTTTCCTGTGCGTACCTGTGTTCAGAATACGCCAAAGAAAATAAGCATTTTAAAAAAGATACTGTAGGAGCCAGGGTCACGTGACCAGTAGTTTTGGCGCAAAGATACCAGTTTTGCAAGTGTTGTATTCAGTCTGTGATTGTTGGTTTTATTAAAAGCGTTTGGAAGCGTCTTACATCTGCCTGTCTCACTACAAACTGGTAGCAGCGGTACGGAAACCATGTCTGACAACGAGGGAGAAGGGGCGGCTGGTGGCTCTGAACAGAAGCTGGCAAAACTTCTTCATATGCCCGGCGAGAAAAGCGCCACTAAGCGGCATAAAAACCGAGACAAGACGTTCACATGAACACAGGAACCCTGCATCGATAAACGACCTGGTCAAGGCCATGACTGAAGCCTTCAAACTGTCTGTGGCTAAACCGAGTACAAGTAATAGCGATTCAATTGGCCGAAACATCTCTTTGAGGCAGCCGAAACCGTATTCGCTCGGTCAAAACTTCAAAGTGTGGTTATCGCAATTCGACGAATACTAGAAGCTATCTGACATCCTGGAACAGAAGAAGAAAGCGTTTATGATTACATTGTTGGATCAGCCAGCCTACAGAGCCGTTTAACTTCTTCGAATCCCAGAGAGCACTTCATATCAAGAGTTCTTAGAGCGCATCACGTTTGATTCAGGAAAATCCACAGAAGATTACAAGATCCTACTTCACGCTCGACAACAAAACGCTAGCGAGGATATCGAAGCCGACGCCGATAACCTGTTGGAACTGGCAGAGAACGCCTACCCTGATGCCGACTACTGCTTCAAAGAAGAACTAGAGAAAGACCGCTTCTTAGAGGGCGTTCGTTGTAGTGATGGATGTCGCGAACAGTGCAGCTCGCCTCGAGATGCTTGCGTTAGTGGAATTTATTGACCATTTTCGTTACCATATGCTTGGGCGTACGTTTCTCATCCGAACGGACCACAACGCCTTGAAGTGGCTGATGTCGTTTAAACAACCCGAAGGACAGGTAGCCCGCTGGTTGGAGAGACTCCAAGAGTACGATTTTGACATTGAGCACCGTCCAGGAAAGAGTCACGCCAATGCAGATGCGCCTTCTTGCAAACCCAGGCGGAAACATGGAAGTTGTCCATATTGCGGTGACACTGAATTTATTGCGGCCACAACCTTGCTTGAAGACAAGCGTGCGGGAGGGACACCCGAGTCCCGGGAAAGCGAGTTTTCATGGTCTGCAGATGAGTTTGCGGAGGCACAACGTATACCCCGATATCCACCCAGTGATTACACAAATAAAGGAAGGAAGATCCCCACCCACAGCGAAAGAACTGCAGTCCCACAGTCCCTTTACCAGAGCAATATATGCGCAGTAGCCGTTACTAAAACTGGAGGACAATCTATTGAGCGTTGAGGCCTAAGGTCAAACAGAAGCACTATAAGACCCGAGTCATCCTCCCGGCGTGCCTGGTACAACCTGCTCTGAAACGACTGCATGATGGGATAGAAGGTAGCCAACTTGGGCGGTTCAAGACTTTACGCAAGGTTCAGGCAAGATTCTGGAGACCGGGCCTCGCGAGTACTGTGAAGGATTACTGCGCGGCCTCTTTGACGTGTGCTGAGTGTAAACGGCCGAGGAAGACTCCGAAGGCACCGCTTCACCCCATTCCTTCAACCTACCCTAAGCAACGAGTGCACATTGACATCATCGGTCCCCTGCCTAGAACCAAGCATGGTAATCGTTACATCATGACCGTCATATGTTCATTTACCAAATGGGTAGAAGCATACGCCTTGCCTAATCAGAGAGCCAAGACTTGTGCAAGGGCACTATGGCGCGCCTGATGCCATCCACACTAACCAAGGCTGCAATTTCGAATCACGACTGTTCAGTGCCCTGTGCCAAATGCTGGAAATCAAGAAATCTCGCACGACAGCATATTACCAGCTGGTAATGGACAGGTGGAGAATGCTAACAAGACAGTCAAAAGCCTGCTAATGGCGAAAGTTGAAAGTGAGCCGGAAACTTGGGATCAGCACCTGGGACCCTGTTTGATGGCAAATAAAAGTAGTGAACATTACTCAGCAGGATACACCCCGTACTCGCTTATGTTTGGGATAGAGGTACGGTTGCCACTGGACGTAATGATGGGTGACTTAGTAACAAACACAGACAACCATGGGGATTATGTGTCGGGGTTAAAGAACCATCTCAGCAACGCATTTCGGGATGTTCGGGGACAGCTTAAAAAGGCCCAACACCGACAGAAAGAATACTTTGACAAAGTTGTGGAAACTTTCCAATATGCACCCGGTGACTTGGTATTCGTGTTAATGTTCAATCCTCAGGTGAAGACAGGCGAGACTGCGAAGTTTCACCGCAAATTGAAGGGGCCTTATGAGGTTCTGGAGCGCAGAAATGAGGTTAACTATCGCATAAGGAAGCCAAGTGATCCCAAAAGTCGTTCGAAAGTTGTGGATTTTAACAATTTAAAGCTGTACCAGCGCAAACAAGGCGAATCTACACGGGGACAGGAGAAAGATAGTGACGGATGTGGCACCGTTGCCATGGACAGTCGGACCGACGGGGAGGAAAGTGACGAATTACCTGCAGATCTTTTCTCCTTCCCAGAAAATTCCATGGTGTCCTCACCTGAAGACACCAACTCGGAGGCACCAGTTAAAAAGACTACCCCGGAAGGGACCACCCTGCAAGCGCAAATTGAAGAGACCACCCCTGAGGACGCCACCTCGCAAGCACAAATTGGACTTGAGGCCCGGCATGGCGGCTTCGACGTTACACTCGTGCCTACTGAAGATGCGGGACAAGTACAAGAGAAAGCGGTTGGAAGCAGTGTAGCCACTGAGTGTGACGAAAGCAGCGGTTCCGATACTACACGTACCACATCACCGATTGATGACCGTTCACGCCCAAACAGAATGACGCGTTCTCCAGATCGTTACGGAGAGTGGGAGTTGAATGCTGTAATGTCTTCAGATTTGCCACCGATTCTTCTTTCCGAAGGGTCATCCAGGCACATAAGGATCGAGTACTCCGCCTCAAAGAAGATTGTATGCGGAAAGTTACCCACCAAAAGAGCAAAGGGGAGCGGTGGAAAGAAAAAAGACTCTGTTGAACGCAAACTGAACTAACTACCGGATTATGACATTTTGTTTTCTGTCATCCTTTTTTCTCTTTGTTAAAACTCAAACATATGTAGACTCCCACTTTCCTGAGGGAGGTATGGTGTAGGAGCCAGGGTCACGTGACCAGTAGTTTTGGCGCAAAGATACCAGTTTTGCACGTGTTGTATTCAGTCTGTGACGGTCCCTTTTATTAAAAGCGTTTGGAAGTGTCTTACATCTGCCTATTTCACTACAATACGGAGTATGACTGTAGAAAAATAATACTTGGTACACTAGGTTTCAAGTTGTCTTTTTGAAAAGGATGCTATAAACTTCACAAGGCAGCTCGCTTTACATGTACCTGTATCGCACGACTTTCGACATTTTGAACATGCAATAGTGAACTAAATTTCAGTTCAACTCTTCTTTCGCGTAACTCACATGCAGACCTGCGTTAAATTAAATTAAAAGGTTGACTTTCTGACGCCTGTGGAAGAGAAATGCTCGTGCCTGTACTTTCTCACAATGGTATGCAAACAGTGGAAGAAACGAATAGCTCATTTTAAGGCTTGTTTATTGGCTTGTTATTATTTTAATGGCTTGTTATTTTGAAATGTTCACAATTAGGAATTTAAAGCAATGGTTTCAGTTGTGCGTGCTCAGTTTCCTTATTGTTCTTCTCATTAGCATTTAGTGATTCTCATTAGCATATAAGAAACGGTCATACGAATTCACTCTATTGTTTCAGTTCAGTAGCCAAACAACTTAAACATTACCTCACCTATAGCTCTGACAACATCAGTCAATTTCCATATACCTGACAGCCGAAAAGTGGTTTAGTATTTGGACAGTTTGTTCTCTAACCTAGTGACAAAATTCAGAACGGCGCACCTATAATATGGTATAATATGGTATTATTAATATGGTATTAATTCTTAATTCTGATCGGATATTCCATTTAAGATGAAGGTGTTCACAGTTCTTGCTCTTTTGATACTGGTTGCCATGGTGACAGCTTCAGATTTGAGTCTGATTTCAGAAGATAAATTGAAAGACCAGTCTCAGGTAATTAAGTGATAGTCACTGTAGAATTCGAAGCAGCTTAAAGTCATATGTGAAAAATATGAAAAACAAATCAGCAATTAAACAAACAGCACTACAAGATGTAGTGCCAAATACCCCAGTCGCATTTGAATGAGCATGTTTTAATTGCTATTCTAGTGCTATTCTAGTGACTGGAAACTAGTGCAACTCACGTGATCTTATGTTTGTGATTGACACTTGAAAAAGGCACGAGGTGGAATGGAATTCAGCTCGAACACGGAAAGGATCTTTCAAAGTCTATTGCGGAATTATCTCTAGGAATTGCGGAATTATATCTCGAAAGCCAGGAATATTTTCAAAGTTACGGAATTGCAGTCTGTCAGGATGTAATCTACCTTTTCGGAATATTTCAAATAAAGAGTAGAGATCGAGACAACATCTGGTGCCGAGACACGGGAAGGGGCAACGAACTGTGAAATCAAGCTCCGTGTAAACAATGTCGGAACTGATGAAAAAACTGAAAAAGAAGTTGAAGGTTGGCGAGAGTCACCGTTTGTTCGTCAGGAAAGCTATCCACGAAGCAAACGAACAGATAAACAATCCGGGAGATCCTACTGTCCTGAAGAAGCTCAAATCCTAGCGATGTACTCTTCAGGATAGCTTTGTCTGAGCTAAAGACCTTGGATAGCGAAATTGTCGATTTCGTAGACGAATCGAAAATCGAAGAAGATGTGAGCGATAGTCGTGATTTAGCCAGTGGAATCGAGGCCTGCATAGTCGACCTAGAAACGGCCATAGATACGAAAACAAATGATGGAAAAAGTCAGGAAGGACAAGGAGCGACATTGGATTCGCAATCCTCTTGTAATTCAAGCTTTCAAACGGGAACACAAACTTGAGATGAGTAAATTTTCCGGCAATCCAATCAGTTGTCACCCCTTCTGGGAATCGTTTGAATTGGCTATTCACAAAAACACCAACTTAAATGATGTGGATAAATTCCATTATCTAAAGTCGCTCCTCGAAGGTTCTGCGGCAGAAACAATATATTTCTGGATTAAAACTGACTAACTCAAATTACGGCCATGCGGTCGAGCCCCTAACCAAGCGCTTCGGAAGCAAACAAGTAATCATTTAGAAACATATCGAATTGCTAATGCAGCTTCCAAGGGTAAACGATGGAAGCTATCTAAAGCAATTGCGGCAGCTTTTGGAAAGAACGGAGGCGGCAGTTAGAAGACTTCCGGGAATTGGTATTTCGACCGAAACATATGAAACATTCTTGACGCCTGTAATTATGGGTAAGATACCACAAGAATTACGTCTTATCTTGAGTCGAGGCGCATCCAAGTCTTTCACAGAAGATTGTGAATTCGAGAGAGGTGTTCTTTGGTACCCGTAACCGAGCAGGCAAAGTCAAAGGAAAAGCAAGAGTTTGGATTTGGATTTCGGCCTGGTCAAAACAGAAGACCCCCCACCCCCCCCTCCCCCAAGTTGTCAACACTGTTTTTAAACCACGAAGGACCGCCGCTAAACAAGGATAAATGATACTTTTTGTAATGGACCACATCATTCAACCAAATGTGTTGTTGTAACTCACCGACCCCGAAGCGAGGAAGAACATTCTCCGTCAAAACGGAAAATGTTTTGGTTGTTTAATTTGAGGAGTGGTCATTTCAGTCGAGATTGTGAAGCGAGGTGTCATCGCTGTGGCAAGAAACGTCATGTATACTTGTGCAACGTCCACGAATATCTAGGCTATCTCTCCCCGGCCAGACAAGCAATCAGGAAAAAACTGTACTGTGGTTACTACTTTTTATTTCACTGACGATGTTAAGAACAATTGTATTTAGTTTGCAAACAGCTAGAGCGAGTGTTAGAAATCCTAATAGAGGAAGTTCTTGCAATGTGAGAATCCTGCTTGATTCATGTTCTCAGAAGTCTTACGAACGCACACTATTAAGAAACAAATTATGCCTATCGCTGGTTGGAACCGAAAGAGTTCTAATTAAAACGTTTGGAAATATCAAAGCCTCATTGCAAAAATGTGACATTGTTCAGTTTGCATTGGAATCCCAAGACAATGTGACACTGTTCATTAGTACCTATAAAAGTGATTTGATTTGTGGCCCTACTGCAAACCAAACGATTGAGGCCGCACAGCAGTATTACCCACAACTGTAATGTTTGCCTCTAGCTGATCACTCACGAGGGGACGAGGAAGTAGAAGTAGGAATTATGATTGAGTAGATTATTATTGGTCTGTTGTTCAAAACAATGTTGTAAGGGGGGAGTTCCATGACTCCGTAACAATATGTGCTGAGTGGACCTGTGAACGTGGCAAATTCAGGTCAAAGTCCCTCAAGTGTTAAGATGTCTCATGTAATGAAAAATGAGAGTAGAGTGGTGGAGTCATCATTTGAGCTTAAGTCCTCCTCAATTGAGGAGGACGTAAGCTCAATTAATGACTCTCTCAAAAAGGAACTGAACAAGTTCTGGGACTATGGCACTTTCGGAATTAAAGAAAGCAGCTTGTGTTTGGACACTATGGAATCACTTATCAAAGTATGAGAACATTGATCCAGAGCCATACAAGGCTCTGAGTTGTCAGACTCTTGTATGTTGATGATTTTGCATCCGGGAAGGACTCGGTAAAGGACAACTTTGAACTTTACCGGAAATTGAAGTCGTGCTTCAGAGAAGGAGGATTAAACATGAGGAAGTGGGAGTCAATCAATCAAGAGTTAACTGATTTGGTCAAGGAAGAGAGAGTAGCTGAATCTTCAACGCCTGAACTATCTCCCGTAGTAACACTTGCAGCAACAAAATCTAATGTGATTGAAGATGGTGATTGCCTAAGTTGCACTTCAAATAATACTGTGAGTGAAGAAACCCTGATCAAGGTTGTGGGTGTTCCTTGGGATAGGATAAAAGAGAACCGCAAGCTTGATCTTATCACCTTCCCTGGAAAAGCCTTGGAAGGAACTCTATCAAAGCGGGAAACTGTTGAGCACTACTGCTCCATTCAGGCTTGTTATCACCAGTTGTCTTGCCTTTGAAATGCATGTTTCAAGGAATTTGCCGGTTAAAGATTGATTGGCACGAAGCCCTATCGGAAAATCTCGCATCGCGTTGAAAGGAATTACTGGACGATATGGACAGAGTCTCAAGTATTGCAGTTCCCTGTGGCATTCCGGATGGGGTAGAAGTGGGAGACATCAAGTCTATTCAACCACATGGATTTGCAGATGCCAGAAAGCCTGCATGCACATGGAGCAATGTCTACATTAGGGTGACAACCTCTAATGCCTGTTCTTCACATCTGCTAGCCTCGAAAACACGAGTAACCCCTTTAAATTGAGAACAATTCCTCGACTGCAGTTGATGGCTGCCTTGACGTTAGCAAATCTGATGACAGTTGTGGAAGGGAGCACCATTTCTAGGGAAGGAAGAGGTTCACTGGCCAAACTTACCTAACTGTCCAGTTGGTGGAAATGCAGTCCCAGAGGAAGCTGCAAAGGAATTGATGAAGGAAAGGGCGCCTAAAATCTCAAGAGTTTTGACAGTACAGTGCAGTGCTCTCAGAACATTTCAGAAGTCATCCGACCAGAAAGATTTAGCAGTCTCAGTAAACTTGTCAGAGTAACCGTTCTCGTGCTGAAATTCAGAGACACAGGATATCAGAACGGAGGACATGAATGTTCCCAAAAATCTCTCGTACAAAGAAGTTCAAACTAAACTTGAAGAAAGGGAGAAATCTGGTTCAACATGGGAACAGTTAGCAGTCTTCAAGGATGATCAAGGAGCTCTACGATGCAAGGAAAGGATCCAGAATTCCTCACTACCGTATTCAGTAAAATTTCCTATCCTGTTACCGAGGAAACAAATTGGTGATAATGCAGTCTCATAAAAAAGTGAAACACAATGGAGCGAGAGAAACTCTTACTGAAATCCGAGTCCAGTTCTGGATCATCAAAGGACGGCAAACTGTTACGGATGTACTCTGTAAGTGTGTTACCTGCAAGAAGATGCTAGGAAGAGCCTAAAGCACTCCACCCACTCCACCTCTATCTTCATTTCGAGTTTCAGATCTGGCATTTTCTAAACTTGGAGTGGACTTTGCCGGTCCCGTGTATGCGAAGAATATCTAACAGTCCAAACGAGAGATGTACAAATGCTACATTGCTCTCTTTACGTGTGCCAGTACGAGAGCTATTCACCTTGAACTTACCCTTTGACCTCTCCGCGACCTCGTTCTTAAGAGTGTTAAGGCGATTCTTCGGTAGAAGAGGATTACCAACCCTACTCATTTCAGACAACAGGAAGACTTTCAAAGACGCAGAAGTGAAGAAGTTTGTTCTTAATCGGAACATTGACTGGAAATTCAACGTGCCCACAGCCAGCTGGTGGGGAGGTTTCTTTGACGTCTGCGTTAAACTAGTGAAGAGGTGCCTCAAGAAAGTGCACGTGCTTGAAAACGCAAAGCTGAGTTATGAAGAACTAGAATCAGTCTTGATCGAAGCTGAAGAAGTCCTAAATTCCAGGCCTTAACCTATGTCTACGATGAGTTATCAGAAGCCCCTCTCACGCCTTCTCATCTTGTGATTGGTCGTCGATTGTTAGACCAATCTCCTGTTGTCACTGCACCTGTGAACACACAGGTCAGGCGAGAAAGATATTTGGACAGTCTTCTCGCTCACTTCAGAAATCGATGGAAGAAAGAATATCTGACTGGGATCCGCGAATACCAGAAACTCAAGGGAGGAGAACCAGGAAGAGTCATTCAAGTGGGAGACATAGTACACATCTATGCGGGCAAGACACCCAGACACCAGTGGAGAGAAAGAAGAGGGGAAAGAAGAGAAACTGTTGTGGGGACAAGACAACGTCGCGCTCAGCGGAAGTGATGACAGTCGACAATTCCCTCCGCAAGGCTCTTCTGAAACGTCCAATTTGGAAACTCTATCTTCTTGAAATCAATGTACTTGACGAGGACGCAATTAATGCGAAAGCTGTACAGCAGGACAGCAGATAGAGCATTCAGATGGTCAGAGATGAAGACATTACAGCAGTGGTTACTGTTTCATGAACTGTCTGACCTAAACATAAACACTGGAATGAATTTAAGGAGTTATAGTTATAGGGTTTTTTGTTGTTTGTTTCGCCTTATGATCGACTCCGTCAATCAGAGGGGGGTGTGTTGTAATAAAACTAGGGACTGGAAACTAGTGCAACTCACGAAGTGAATTTTTTATTCGAACACGGAAAGGATCTCTCAAATTCTATTGCGGAATTACCTCTCGAAGTTGCGGAATTATATCTCGGAATCCAGGAATATCTTCAACGTTACGGAATTGCGCTCTGTCAGGATGTAATCTACTTTGTTGCAATATTTCAAATACAGAGTATAGATGGATACAACAGGGCACACTACATACATGCATACATACATCATACATATATACATACATACCTACCTACATACATACATACATACATACATACATACATACATACATACATACATACATACATACATACATCTCGAATTTACAGAGTACCATTTCTTCTAATTTCTTCGAGCTGAACCCAGTGTACATTGTGAAAACACGACGCGTTTTAGTCACTAACCCTATTTAGCCTG
>Ga0126336_10001951_pt1 | contig 11381 bp, 5 predicted proteins | sample SidCmetagenome_FD_92530 | JGI IMG/M metagenome (GOLD analysis project Ga0126336, IMG submission 92530) | Coral microbial communities from El Islote,Puerto Morelos, Mexico - Siderastrea C C metagenome | ecosystem: Host-associated > Invertebrates > Cnidaria > Coral | place: El Islote,Puerto... | reverse complement strand
TCTCGTAGACAATTTACTTCCGTTGACAGCTCTATTGTTAAAGGGCCAATCAGATTGCGAGATTTCCGCGGCCAAAATTTGGCCGCCGACACAAGGTCCTGTGAGAGATTGTATCAGGCCCTATTTTAGCGAGCGACGAACGTAAGAGAATGTGAGAGCGATGCTAGAATTCGGCCTGATCGCAGGTTAGTAACCTATCGATCCGAGAAATTTGGTTGTGACGTCAGTGCACGCCCGTACGCCCGTCCGTACAGAGTATAGGGGAGGGGGAGGGAAGTTCCAAGACAACCCGACGGGGGATGGAGAATGCCATCTTTTATTGGCGGGAAATCGCGCGGTGCTTTTGGGCAACCGGCGTATTTCTTGGCGGGAAATTGCATGACCACCGTCGCTTTTGAAAAAGATGTGTTTTGAAAAGCTTTAATAGCTTGTTTGCCAAAATGTTTGTTCGACAATACTGAAGTTTTAAACTTGAGAAAAACATCTAATATCTATAAATGGATCGGAAAGAAAAAGTCCAAAAGAATACTCAGTGGTCTTTTTGGTGGAAGTCGAAAATTTCAAGTTACGAAATCTGCCTTCGAGGATTTCATGTTGGTTTTCTTCGCGGCGGAGTACTTGTCTTGTTCTGAAACACAAACGAGCAAGTGAAGATTTAAAAGGGTTTATTTTAAGGTACATGATTTTGAGCATTACGGTGAAAGAAATTACGTTTTGAAATGGAACTTTAATCTATGTTATTAGAAATATGTCATTTACTTTTGACTTTAAAAAGCTAATACAAAACGCGCTCAGATTTGCGACAGATGTGCTCTTGAATATTTTGCCATTCACAACCGATTTCACCCGCGTGGACGGACCCACGATGTTGGAAGTGTAACGCTAATTGCATTTAAGTAGAAACTTACGGGTTTCGAATAAACGTTTTGAAAAGTGATTTCTCTGTCCATTATTTTCTGTTTGCTTATTCATAACAGTAGGTCAAAGCACAGTCGCAAGACAACTGAAACAAGCATCACTTAAGTGAGGTTACGGCGAATAATAGCTTTCGATCTTGAATGTCGGGTCCATCTTTTTCTGGAATTGTCGATTTTCTTGTCCCAGATCCCCGCCGTTTCTAAGCACGCCAATAAGACCGGCCACCACCCGCTTTCGAACGTGGTAAGGTTTATTGATCGAGACTCACACTGGTACGCCCGTAGGGTCACGAAAGCTATCCTCATAAGACTTCACCCTGATAACATCAACAGGGACAACGGATTCGAAATGAAATTCCTGAAGCGTGGATACCAACGATCAAGAAACACAACTGGAGACCGGTACATCAGCGAACCGCCGAGGGAACAACTTCAAATGGGACCTGTCGGGAAACAACTTCACAGCGGAGCAATGAGGATCGAAAGGCACCAATCAAAGTCGACCATCGTGATTCCTATGGTGACGCACAGCCAGCCGACCTCATCGCCTGATGAAGACTAGCGGTAAGCAGTCAAAACGTCGCAGTCTACAACTAAAGTGACTACATCGTGAGACAAACGATATACACTTTATTATTATTGAACTTTTTGCTTTCCACCAAAAAGACAACTGAGTACTCTGTTGAACTCCTTCTTTCCTCTTTCCATTTATAGATATTTGATATTTTTTCTCAAGTTCTAAACTTCCCTTCTGTCGAACCATAGTTAATAAAAGATTCTGGTTATGAAGCTCAGCAAAGTCTTTCGTTTTATGTTGTTGTTACCGTTTTTAGCCTTGACCGTGCACAAACAACAATAGGCCGGTTTGAATTTTGCATGGGCAACGAACCAATAAAAATGTCACTGTTAAGTTATTCAGCCATAGTGTGCGAACGTAAAACAAAAGATTGTGCAAGGCCGTAGAACTTTCAACATAAATTGCAGCACCTTTGTTTTGGCCTTTGAAACTTGCAAGGTTTCATAACCTGTCCCTCTAGTAACTATGGTCGAACTGAATCGTTTTGTAAACAAGGTGAGCTTTTAAAAAACCTCTTTTTCAAAAGCGACGGGGTCATATAATTCTCCGCCAAGAAAAGCGCCGGTTGCCCAAAAGCACGGCGCGATTTCCCCCATCCCCGTCGGGTTGTCGTGGAACTGCCCCCTCCCTCTGCCAGAGTCTGTACGGACGGGGGGGGGGCGTAAGCTGACGTCACAACCAAAATTTCTCGGATCGATAGGTTACCAATTTTGCTTAGTAATGGTGCTCCGATAATAGTGGCATTTCATGTTATTTGTTAACATCCGAACGCGATGAAGATAATCCATTACTTCAGAATACGTTTCATTTTGTTGTTGTAAATGAGCGCCGTTTCAAGTTCATTCAAGCGAACTGAGCCAATAATCCAAGGAGATTTAACAAGCCTTGAAAGTTTAATGACAGGATATGTAAACATTGGAAAAAACAAGCAAGACAGCTCGTAAGTAAAATATGTGTTCAGTTTGATGCCCGAAAAAAACATGATCAAGCTGTGCTCAGCCTCTAGAATGACCTTTCGAGCTTGGTTTTACAGAACAGATCCCCAGAATATTAGAGGACAATTTGGAACACTTTCTGGCTTTTTGAGAAACACTTTTCAGAAACGAACGAGCCAAAAAAAAAAAAAAGAACCGGAATATATCTCGGACTGAAAAGTTTCAGGACTATTTTTTGAGAAACGAATACCAGCTTTTATTCCTTGGCGGCTCCGCTTTTAAGCTTGGCTAAATCTATATATTACATGTGGTAGAATTACAAACTCATCTTAGAACATAATTATCTAGTACATATTTAACTCCCTACTTTCTGTTAAGTTTGAAATTTATGACCACGACATCAGTTCGCTGGAAAGTAATTCGACTTTATTATCGCTTAATTTATTCTAAGCTTCTGGTCACAATCTTCTGTCATCAAAAAAGCTATGTCGGTGGAGCTCTTTGGTTTTTGTCAACGAAGAACTAACTAAAAATTGTTCAGACCGATAAGAGCCTCATTAAGGGTAGTGTCAACTCCACAGACCACAGACAATCTTTAGAGTTCTAAGTTTGACTTTTGTGATCAGCTATCGGTTGGTACATAAATGACTCAGGTGAGCCCCAAAAAACAAGATCTTAAGAAAGATTATGAATTAAGAAAGATTATAGATTAAGTTCCTCTACCATTACAAGATGTCAAGATGTTTCCGAAGATGTGAGCAACATTACAATCATTTTCAGGAGTGATCTCACCCGGACAATGATACTAAGACTTGGTCTCCGTAACATTCAAATCTTAGACGTGTTCTTTTTTTTCTTTAGGATTTCTTACAGTTGGAATGTCATCGACTTCAAGGCCTGCTAAGGCAAGTTACCTGCTACAAACCATTCATAGCCTTATCAACAACACGAGCGACAGAGACAAGAACAACTCTTACATTGTAATATTTCTTGCTGATCTGGATGAGGCACCAAAATCAGTAAAGGCGGGAGAACTTACAAGAACTTTTGGCAAATACATTGACCGAGGGTTTATGATAGTCATTGAGGCATATCCAGAATATTATCCACCATTGACCTATATTAAAGAGAGGTTTGGTGACCCGGATTTAAGCAGGAAATTTTGGAGCTCAAAACAGAACGTCGACACCTCTTTTGTAATGTGTTATTGCAAGGACCTATCACAGTATTATCTTCATCTCGAGGACGATGTAAGGTCTTCGCCCAGTTTTGTGCCTAAATTGCAGGATTTCATTTCAAGGGAGAGAGACAAGTTTCTTGTACTCGAGGTTGCTGTAAAAGGAAACGCCGCGAAAGCCTATCATTCACGAGACCTCGAGAACGCGGCTTCGTTTTTTTACCTTATGTACGACGAAATGCCCATGAATTGGCTAATGGAACGCTTGCGAAAAATCAAGCTTCCGAGAAGAATGGCACGGAAGTTCCCTATGGCGTCACTTTTCCATGTTGGTCTCACGTCTTCCCTTGAAATAAATTTAAATTCTCCTAGAGATAATGGATTTGGGGAGGCAATCTTTGACCAATACGATCAAAAGTACAAGGGCCTCAACCCTCCAGCCATTGTAACCTCATCGTTTCCTGCTCACCAAGGAACACCCCAAGATGCTTATGAGAAAGGTAGCGGTTATTTTTGGGGAAAGCCTCCCAGACAAGGTGATTATGTCCTGATAAAGTTTAATACGGCAACCACTATAGAAAAGGTGTTTGTGGACACTGGGTGTTATGGAGCGAGAGGCGATTTGTTGTATGCTGGTGTTTTACAGGCTAGCTTCGAGTCGTCTACGGATGGGCCACAATTAAAAACCGGTTCGTGTAGTAATTTCAGAAATGCAAGTTCGTTTAGCAAAGGGAAAGTAGATGCTTTTATAGAGAAGACTAAAAAGGTTAATTGCTTAAGAATTTTGGTAACACAGAACCAAGAAGCGCACCTCTTCCTTCGCGAAATTGATGTCTGGCCTGCATAAACATTTCGCTTTTTTTTGTTTTGGTTTTTGTCTGGACAGGCCAAAGTGTATGCATTTAAGTTAGCTTTTCAAAAAAACTGGTTTGTTTGCAAAAATAAGCCACAGATTTGCCGTTATTCAAAACTACTGACGCTTTGTAGGATTTTAGCATAGCTGGTCTTAATTCACAATTCGGCAAACATGTCCCTATATAGTGCAATATGAAATGGCGGCAGGAGAGTTACAGTTTAGAGCAAGTTTTTGGTAAAGAGATAAAATGCTATACAAATTTTGTTGTTTATGCCCATTAAAACTGTGGTGTCTGTTGTCGCAGCGCATTACGGAGGCGCCGTATCTTAGAAGTTAGTTCTTAAGATGTTTGGGGATTTTGGCAGAACCTATATGACTCTCATTAACAAGAAGTTCGAGGTGTCCGTTTCATAATGGTGTCCACAAGAGAAGGTTCGACTTATGAACTTATGCTTTCTTCATTTGTGAGCGTGCGCTGCATCCAAAATGGAAAGATTTCCTTAAAATGTAATACGAATGTGGAATGTTACAAGAATTATTGCAAAATGTAATAAACTACTCAAGGCAATGTAACTCTTACAGTACAAACACTCATGTCCAATACACCTTAATTGAGTCGAATCGTCTTAAAGCAAAGACAATTCGAGTCAGATCGAGGATCAAAGACTTCCGACTCACCGGAAGTCTGTTTAGTGAACGCCGTCGACTTACCGGATGTCAAGTCACGAATAAATGGGCAGGGAGGTAAAAATTTTTACGAACCGACGCGAGTCGACGCGATTCTAGCCTCCCACGCAGTCGTAGGAAAGTCCTACGACTCCCCTGAAAACGACTACGTGGGAGGCTAACTCGATTCGAGTCGATTCGTATTCTTAAAAGTCGATTCGACTCAACGGAAGTCAGGTCGTGAAATCCTTTAAGTATGCGTAGCACGGAACGCATAACATGAACCTTGCTCGTTCTTAAAGCGCCACAGATGCGAGACTCAACAGGAACATTGTAATGAACCTTCTTCCTCGCTTGTGTTGTTGATCTGAAGGGTTCGCACACGGAACGACAAGAAGATAACATGAACCTTCCTCGTTCTTATAGCGTGATTCGATACTAAACAGGGAAATTGCAATGAACCTTCTTGCTCGCTTTTGTTGTCCATTTGAAGGATTTGTATACGCAAGGCTTGTGAAAGAAGAGGATAACATGGTGCGACACACATTAAACAGGAAAATTACAATGAACCTTCTTCCTCGCTTTTGTTGTTAATCTGAAGGATTTGTACCTGAAAAGGTTGAGGAAAGAAGATAACATGAACCTTCCTCCTTCTTAAAGAGTGATGCAATACTAAAGAGAAAAATTTCAATGAACCTTCTTCCTCGCTTGTGTTTCAATTTGAAGGATTTGTATACGGAAGGCTTGTGGAAAAAAAAAAGATAAAACGAACCCTCCTCGTTCTTGAAGCGTGTTGCGATACTAAAGAGGAAAATTGCAATGGACTTTCTTCTTGGCTTGTGTTGTCCATTTGAAGGATTTGTATACGCAAGGCTTGCAAAAGAAGAACATAACATGAACATTTGTAAACTGGAAAATTTCAATGAACCTTCTTCCTCGCTCTCTATGATTTCTGGATATCGAATGATAGATAACCAACGAGGCGCGTAGCGCCGAGTTGGTTATAATCATTCGATATCCAGCTAGCCCGAGTAGAATAATTGTTTTATTAAAAACCCAACCACTATAATTGTTATAAAGTCAAGGAAAAAAGGGAAAAATGAGAAAAGAGATAAAAAGAGAACAAGAATTGGTCACATGACTGAACAAAAAAGGCTCCAAAACCTTGCGAAGTGTTGCAGTTGCAGCGTTTCTTTCCAAAGCTGAATGAATCAATGAATTATTGCTCCGATGTGAAGGAAGTGGCACAAGTTTCGGGGGAAAAATCTTCTTATTATTGGCTCTGAAATGTGGTACGTGTTTAATTTTTCTTGAAACATTGCTGTAAGCATCGTTCAAAGCGGATTTGAAGCTGTACGATTGCACCATATTAGCTGCGGGAGTTGAACCGAAGAAGTTTGTAATCCGCGTTCACACAAAGGCGCCATCATGTGTCGACATGTGCGTGTTTGATCGAACTGAAGACAGAACTGATTTGAATTTGAACAGGTAATTTCTATGCAGCACAGAAACAAGATTACAGTTGTGGGGAACGTCAGAATTCACCATCTTAGTTTGTTAACCCCAAAGCACAAAACGCGGTTGTTCTCAGTTTAGAGGTTGCGGACGGAATGGTAAAAACAACACTAAAACACCTGAGAAAGCGATTCAACTTCTATTACGTGGCATCCGATTTGTATTTGAACATTTGGAGCTTTTGGAACGCAGAGCTTCAACGATTGCAGGTAAAAAAGTGTAAATTTTGCGTGGTATAGCCGAAAAATGTCGCCCTTCCTTCCTTCTTGGTAGTTTGTTCAGTACTTGTTTAGATTGCTTCTTGATTTTCGTACTGACTCACTATGAATGTGTGACAGTTTTTTATTAAATGCTTCTCTCCCATTTTACTGTGTTTTAGTTTCATGTCTTGTCTTGTTTAGATTGCTTCTTGATTTTCGTACTGACTCACTATGAATGTGTGACAGTTTTTATTAAATGCTTCTCTCCCATTTTACTGTGTTTTAGTTTCATGTCTTGTCTTGATATTTCGGAGTGAAAAACCTTCCTGACAAAACCTACCCTTTGTAAAATTTTAATGATCAAACGTGACGTAACGATGAAAGAAATTAACTGTAAACACAACGCTAAATGCTTAAAATTCTATTTGTACAACGTTTCTTGTCGTCCTAAGAAATCAGGCACTTCGGAAAATATTTGATTTCTGTCTCAGTGACGCTGTTGGAATTTTTGCTTAATTTAAATTCGCTCCAAAGTGATTTTTCTCGTTCATTTTGCTCGCCGGGTTGCTCGCAAAGGAAAAACTTTCAGCTCACTTTGTTGTCGAGTGTTCATTGACCATATTAGGTCACAGCAGGTATATGAGCTGATAACCTAGCTCTGTTCAGCCAATCAAAATGCTAGAAATCCAGTTAGTCCAGTTTTTAATAACTACACATAATCAATAAATAAACCCTCATTATGTTGGTAGGCCTACTGGTGAATTTTAGGAATAAAGAATGAGAAAGAAGTGATCTTTTAGGCGATTAACAACGATTAACACGGCATTGTGTAAATAAAAAGATCTCATAGTCTTTTTATTATTACCAAACAGCTGTTAACTGTTCTAAACCTCTCTTAATCTTGTTTTTATGGTTCCATTTTATTTTAAGTACTGTTCATTCAAGCAGCTAAAAACTCCCTCGGACACAACGGGATCTCTTGTACACATTTTCGCGGGATCTAATAACCACATTGACAAATGAACTGAAACTGTTTCATCTGTGATGTCTGTGGGACATTTTTCACAAGAATAAGTTGACTACATCTGACAGACTTGAAGGAGTTGATTCCTAAGCATTGTCTCCTAACAATAGACTTTTGTTTTTCAACAATACATAGGACACATCTTCGCTTAGGAGGGCTCGTGAATCCAGTCCCAGGATCCTAAATAATACTAATCCTAATCATTTTGTGCACTTACAAGTTACAAACAAGCGAATGTGTTTGGAGCAGGACTTTTTCACTTTAATGGAAATGTCTATCACTGAAGAAGATTCGACAATATTTTTATTGTTATTATTATTCATGTTGTTATATTGTGCACCTACAAGGCAAAAACCCATAGAAGGGCAAGCATGGATCAATAGTACAATAAACAACTTCACTTTTTATTCTTTGAGGGAAAGCTGTTCCTGCTCTGACTGATTTAGAGCAACCAAAGTTAAATGTGTTCTGTTAGAAGTCACACTGCATGTGTCACCCTTGTAACGTTTGTACGTGATCAGCCGGTGGCTATAGCGCTCTCTCTGATATCATAGCAATGAAGAACAATACAATTTTCAGAAATTTCAAGATTGCACTCAATGCACAGTCTCGCAGCTTGACACGTTTTCGTGCTTAGAGTGATTTTTCCCTCAGTGTTTCTAAGTAAAAATGAAGCACTTGGTGGAATGCGTCAGTTAAAAGCTGTTCCCCGAGCAAAACGTACCTTTAATCGAAAAACCTCTTACCGATGTCATGGACAGCAGACGAACGAGACGATGTTTTTCTTGATCTATCTTCGTGCAGAGCTTGTGGAGGAACATGCGTTAGAACTGAACCAACCAAGATTCCGAAGACAGTTCGTCGGTCATTTTCAGTACTTTGGAATTACTGAGAGGTAAAAACTTTAATGTTTATATGAATGAAAAGATAATTTAACTTTTGTCAAGTTTTAAATAGATCGTGAACCTTTTATTCTTTACACGTTTCAATTTGACAAGAGCACCGGGCGAAAATATGGCTATTTTTTATTTAATTTATTGCTATTCTTCAGAAAATTAAATACCGCCAAGTTGCAATACCCTCGTTTCGCTTGTCCTCGTGTTTTGCCTACAACGGCTTGAGACGGGCACTTGTTCATTTATGATCATACGACGAAGAAAGTATAATTACCTAGTTTATTTCACTTTTCTCTTTGTCGTCCTTCATTGATAACCCCCTTTTTTGGTAAACTGAAGTACTTAATAGGACTGCAGTTAAGCGATGCTAAGAGAGCGAGCGTAAAATACAATAACCGCGATGCGCAAGCAAACCATTAAAATGACGCGAGTCATAACTTTTCCTGCACCTCTAGTCGTGCGGGTGTGATTCGAGATGAAATTAATTGAAGCTCACTAGTCACAAGCAAACCTGTAGGCAGAGAGGCCGAGGCAATTTTTTGTGTCGCACGTGGCTAACTTTTCGCGCTCGTTTCATTCGCGCTCCAAGCTCACTAACCAACACACAGAGCGACAAAGCGCGAGAAATAATTCAGTCTGGCGCTCCTCTCATGGCCGTCTCAACCGCCTTTAAAGCCGCTTGATCTGCATGAAACTATTTTAGATAACGTTTAGGCAGGCTATGGAGCCATTAAAAAAAATTGCTCGGGAATTCTTTGACGAATCTTACTATTCAATAGGTTTGAATAGAGACCCAAGGTATTCCCAAAGCCTAAATCTGCCGACCAGTCACAGCCGACTAGTTCTAAACATGCAAATTATTATGCCGTACGCTCTGAAATCGGGCGCTGTAAGTAAATGTCTCAAAAGACAATAGCATTGTAGGCGATGCTACCTAAGAACTGCTTCAATGTACGCAACATTTGAGAAGGGCTTCAAATTACCTATATTAATCAAAAGAAGTAACTTCTTCTAAAGACCATACCCAATTCCAGACCAAATTAAAACTCACAAACCATAGCCTAATTCAGACCAAAACGACACAAAAACCATTCCCTTTCAGGTCGCCCACACTTATCTGGCTTTTATGTAGAAGGTTTGTGCAGTCTCCTTTTTCGATTTTCATGTCATTTACAGGGTGAGAAAATCTTCCTTGTTTTACTTTCTTCCTACAATCTCCCTATTTTTTTCCTGTATTTGGAAAAACTAACTACAGTCACTAGGGCCTATCAATGAGCAAAACACGAGCGAAATCGATTTTCCCACTCGTGCCACTGCTAGGTCGATATTTGTGGAAAGTCACTCTTAATTCATTGCTATGAGCTCTACAATGACCAGTCCATTTTTGAAGAGTCTCTTAGTGCTTTCCCGTTTGTTTTAATTTCACCTTTTGAATGGCGTACTTTGATCGTTATGATTATTACGTACAACAATCTGTCGGGCCACCATTCCTCAAAGCATGTAATTTTGATGGACTAACAAACTCCAATAACAAGCGAATGTTTGTTATGTTTTCCTTCAGTAAAAATAAAAAAGGCATTAGGATATACAGGTAATGTAAGCAGGAAGCTTTTTTGGTAACATTCGGACTGTATTTGCGACTCTTAAATTAAAAATGCTGAGGACCAAAGTTCAAATGGTGTATGACTTACGGGATGAGGGCAGAAAACTGACACCACTGAAGCGTTAATAACGGAGAAAAACCCAAAGATCCTGTAGAAAACCCTCGGAGAAACAAAGAAAACCAGCAACAAGTTCAACCCACTGTATGACACTGAGGCTGAGATTCGGACAGGGCCATATTATAACCCAGTCTTTGTCTAGGGCAGGAAGTTGAGATCGTTCTGGTGTAATCGCCGCTACGTGTTATGGTCGGGAGATATATATGGATGAGTTAATGAATGTTCGCCAAACACACTTCGTGTAAAAGAACGACTTTTAATTTTACCATGCGTACAGAAAAGACGATAACAGCAGTTTTTTTTTCGAAAATTTGGAAACGAATGATGCCGGCTATGATTCGCCATTCCGGATTCTCTCATTATCACTAAGCGATGAAGCAAAAGATTACGAAGGCTTTCTGATTTTTATGATTGTTTATATCTCACAAAGTAAGTATTTTTCTGTATACTCATTTTACGTGCAAATTTCTAGACTTATTTCGTGACCGTGGGTGAATCATGACGGCCGACTGAACCATCATTCGCCCATGGTGACGATATATAATTCTAGAAATTTGCGCATGAAATGAATTTACAAAAGAAATGCTTACTTTCTGAGATACAGACATTCATAAAAAGCAGAAGGTCTCTTAACTCTAACCTACGATCAGGCCGAATTTGAGCATCGCTCTTATCTTCTCTTCTGTTAATCGCTCGCTCGCTCGCTCGCTAAAATTGGGCCTGATACAATCTCTCACAGGACCTTGTGTCGGCGGCCAAATTGTAGCCGCGGGAATCTAGTAGTTATAGAGTTGGCGGTTCTGGCGCAGTTTTATAAAAACTTCGCTAAAACCGAACCAACTCTAACTACTTTCCATCGGATGGTAATCATTTTTATGGAGACATACATATAATAAC
>Ga0126336_10001950_pt1 | contig 11384 bp, 8 predicted proteins | sample SidCmetagenome_FD_92530 | JGI IMG/M metagenome (GOLD analysis project Ga0126336, IMG submission 92530) | Coral microbial communities from El Islote,Puerto Morelos, Mexico - Siderastrea C C metagenome | ecosystem: Host-associated > Invertebrates > Cnidaria > Coral | place: El Islote,Puerto... | reverse complement strand
CCAGCCAACTTGTATTCGCAACACAAGTTTTTATGAGGCTTTGGTCAAACGTATTCTACATTATTTAACATTTTTTAATCCCCAGGGGGGGGGGGGTTCTCCCTCAGATAGCTTATACAGGGTCATGCAGCTGGACGAGGTATGGTTTTTGGCCTTTTTTGGCCTTTTTGTCCTAAACAGGGTATATAATTTTGTGGCTGTCCTAAACAGAATTTATATTTTGAAATTTGCCTCAAACAGGGAGCTAAAATGGAGGGTGTTGTCCTACACAGTGAAGGTATCTTAGGGCTCTTTTTGTCCTAAACAGGGTCAGGATTTTAAACCTTCAGTGGCAACCCCATGCCCAGTCGTGGGTCAAGTGCCCTCCCCCCCCCCTCCCGTTGAACTCCATTCAGCATCTGTCAGAATCATTTAACATTATTCAACAGGGTACCCAAACGCGTTCAACATTATTCAACAGGGTGGTTAAACGCGTTCAACTCACCGAATTCAACAGTGCTAAGCGGTGTTGAATGCCGGGAAATGTTGAATCGGTTTTGCCAGGGCCTAATGTCAAGTATTTTCTAGTTTCTTATGAGACGAGATCAGTTTTGCAAATAAATTTAATTTGAAGTATAGCGTCTGTGTATTCTTTGCTTAGTAGTTCTGTTTCCCACCAGGTAGAGACAATGTCGTGACGTGCTAGCGGATGGGAAAATGGTTTACTTAATCTGCTCTCTTTTCCCTAGTCTCCTTGAATCCCTTTCGTTCTCAAACATTGCAAAAAAAAGACAAAATACGAAATATTCTGCGGAGTCTTTTTTTTCTTGGTTGGCATTTTCATGCAATCGCGTTAACAGTTTTTTTTCAACCCAAAAATACCTCTGTAAGTTTGCAGTTCGAAGTTATGTGAAGTTTTGTAAACTTTGTTTTTGAGAGTGCTTGATTAGGAAAAGGGGGAGGAATTGTGAAGTTATCGAAATAAGAAATATTGAAGATTAGTCCAGGGTTGAATTTCAAGATAATACTTTTAATGTTAAGTAATGGACGCCAAAACAGTCTGCTATTTACCCAAAGTGCACTCGCATGGTGTTAGAATAGCTGATGTTGTTTGTAAACATTTTTTATCTCGAAGATTAACCAGAATCCTCCCTTAAAGGGACTGTGGAAAGACTGATATATCGTATGTTTGTACTTATGACCAGGGGCTTTGTATAAGTTCGCTTTGTTATCTTGAATTAAGGAACAGGAGTTGTCAATTAAAAGTGGTGAATTAAATATAACCAGAGTCTTGAAAGTCCTTGCTCGCCTGCACTGTACCCCCCCCCCCCACAAAAAAAAATAAAAATAAAAAATAAACGTAACAATCTGTTTTGTTCCATACATAGAAATTTCTTTATCCATTTTAGTTTTATATTTGGTGGCATTTAACACTATAAAATGGAAACTAAACAAACGGCTTAAATTAAATATTTTGGCAGGACATTGTCTCTTTACGATGTCGTCCTCGTTGATGACTTTTTTTTTATGTTAACAAATACTGGTCGAAAATCGTCTCTTATTTTATTTACGACAGTGACAATTAATTATAATCCACCCTGGGTCCCCTAATATTCCACTTTGTTTTCACGTAGCGGGGCAATATCTGTTGATAAGAGACCTTTAGACAATTATTGTGTGAAAGCAAATCCGATTGGGTATAATCTGTGAAACACCTGTCGCGTTTAATTTCAATCGCAAGTGTGATATTTTACTCCTGTTTAAGAAAGTTTTCTCGAACTGCTCCAAAATTTCTGGTCTGTAATGAAACACTACGAACCTTCCGCTGTCACCTGAGAAAATATCTGCTGCATGAATCATCAAACGAATAAATTGAAACTTTTCGTTAAATAAATGTTTCATCAATATCAAACCGCAAAGAATAGTTTTTTCTGAAAAACGATTCGTTAAACAAAGTTACAGAGATGGCAACAAATAAATTATTAAAATCGTTTATTTTTCCTTAGTGCACTGAGTTCCTTGAGACACGATTGTTGAAAGTTGTTAGATTCTCGTAACGCTAAAGAGAAAAGTGAAATCGCGATTAAGTTACTTTTATTAGGTGCCATGGTTGATTAGTGCTTTACTGAAGTTTTAAAATACTGTGCCACCACTGAGTCATGATAGCTGCTAAAGATAAAGAAGATGAAAAGGCTAAAGCTTTACGTCGCAAACTTATCAAAAATATTGTCGAGGCTAAACTAAGGAATGAGAGAGAAAATGAGAGGCTTGGGCGGCGACTTGGAAACCTTGCGAAGGAAGAAGAACGAGAAATGCGAAATATTCAACGAAATCTTGTCTCACTGCGACGGGAACTCACCGCCATCGAACCTGGAACACATAGTGACAACAGACTGAAAGTACAAAGCGAAGTGAGTACACATGTTGCTGATAAAGGCGACTTTCTTGCCAACGCCGCGAAACGAGAGGAAAGGCTGCCTTATCGAAGACACTCTGAGTATAGTTCAAGAATGCCCATGAGTTTTCTTGAATTAAGACGTCTACCTCCACTCAAATCCACTGAAGAGGGTCTCATTGTTTGGCCTTTGCCACCAATAAGACACGACAAGAGCCTGGATTTCCCAGCATCGCTGAAAACGCATCGAAAGGGTTTAGCTCTTCCGAAAATTGAACTGCCAGAAAATGAGGTTGGACGGCGCAGGAGATTGCAATCGTCTCCTGCGGTGCTGAGTCAGGTTCCAATGCGCCAACTGACGAGAATGAACAGAGAAACGTCACCTAAACAGCATATGTCATCTACTGACGGGCATGACGAGCAGTGACAAAATGTGATGCAAGCTGAATTTTTTGTTTTACACAGCTATGACACAAGACCCATCAGTCTGATGCAAGCACTTTTCGTTACGTCGTATTTCATTTCATTTTATTTTATTTTATTATAGTGACTAACGTTTCTCATACCCAGAGCAGAATACAACCCTTAATCGGATCGCTGATATCAAACGCCTTTAAGCTTCCCCTGCTCCCAAGAATCTGTTATTCTCGTTTCTACGTCTCATTATTTCCCGTGAGATCTTTTACTTTCCCTTTAAATATCTGACTGCCATTTTGTAGATGTTAGAGCCCATCTTTTTTTCTAATCAGATCTCTCAATCTCGTTACATGCTCTGTAAATTATATAAGACATTTCCACTTTTTCTATCGACAAGGCTCAAAACAGCGTTTAGAAAGTATCCTTTCGTGAGTGCACTTTCTGATCGGTTGAAAGCCGTGTTTTTATTTAATAATGAGACTACGGACTTGAGTTATCTATGCGACAAATAGACCATGATGATTGAGCCAATCAGAGTCGCCTGTTTTCAATAGATCACAGTGAATGTCTGCTAATTAATTAAACAATAGAGTTCTTCTGTCGAAGGCACTATCGTGTGATAGGTTGCCCGAGGAAATTTGATGTTTACAACAATTATTAGCCTGAGAACGTAGTCTGAGGGCTTATATGAAGTTTGAACATCAAATTTCCGATGAAACCTATCACACATAGGGCCTGAGATAGAAGGACTCTATCATGTTGTTATTGTCCAACACTAAAGTTTCAGCGAAAATTGCCCAAAACGGGCACTACGCGCTGATAGACGCCTGCTGAGGAGAGACACTATAGCGTCACGTGATCGATTTCGACCAATGGGAGCACTCCAAAATGGAGCGTTGTCCTATAATAGCAAATAGACAATGACGACTGAGTCCATCATATTCACATATTGGCAATAGAACACATTGAATGTCTAGAAATAGTGACTGGACGATGACAAATGATCCGATCAGACTCGCGTAGTTTCAATAACCTACAGTGAATATCTACTGATGATTACTGATAGAAACAGTACAAGATAAATTTTCTATGGGTCATTTTGCCGAATTAAAGGATATAGAACACATTCTTAAGTCCGGGGGAGCTCTAAACGGAAGTGTGATACAAGCCTACCACTCGTGTTTCCACAACAGTTTTCGTTCTCCCCAAAAATTGGACTCTTGGTTCTATAGATATAACTCAACAAAAACAAAAAGAATGTTTTCCTTTCCTTTTCTTTCCTTTTATTTATCTATTTATTATTATTATTATTATTATTATTATTATTATTATTATTTTCAGTATAGTTTATGATGCCGCAACAAATAATAAAGCTGTACATGTACAATTACTGCACTTGAATAAATAATAAAAGTAGCTCACGAAAGCATCCAGTGTTCCCCACAAAATATCAGTTCCTTAAAAGCACAATCCAACGGAAATAATTTCTTTATCTCTTGAGTTTAGGCGGAATCGGCTCCCATACGTCCTAAATATAACACGCTTTAAAGTAAGGCCTCTACCAAAATTTTGCCAAAGTAAATTTTTCATTGTTTCAGAGACAGGTATGACTCGCCAATGGCTCCTCGAGTACTCCCCCCCCCAAATGGGGCAACTCACAGCTCAAAGAAGAACGGTTATTTCGAAATGTTTTCTTTAAGAGAGATTTGAACCTCCACAAATCTGGTTCTAAGAAACATTAGAGTTTATTTGTTTTGTTTATTTACGATAACATTGGACGTGAAAGTGTTTCCCAGTGACAACAAAAGCACACTTGAGCACAACATCGACAGGTATTTCATTTTACAAAGCTTTCACTTGATCGAACTGATCGTTTACATTTCTTATTGCCTTTTTTTTTCAAAGCTACTGATGCATGCTCACTCCCAGTATATATAGTGGTGCAGCCCTCTGGAATAGTGTTCCAACTGAGTTGGAGCCGTACTGTTTAACACTATTTTGCCTGGGCTTTTTTTGAGTTTTTGAGCCTGGGTGGAGGTGGGGGGAGGCACAAAGTGCCCCGTATATAGATCTCAAAAAGTATTAACGCTCATGTGATGAAACTTTGCACATTTTTAGCACGTCATTAGCTTAACAGGTTGGGCTGATGATATGTCTGTTATCACGTGTCATGACGTCACCATAACAACAAAAACCTTTAATTATTTTGAGGCTAGTCTCTGCAACATCGCATCGTCTCACTTCCTCTCTTTACTCCTCTCCCCCCCCCCCCAGAAATCAGCGAGGAAATGCAGGGTGTAGCCCTAAGATGGAAAAGCATCCATTCGGAGGGATATGGAGGGGGGTGGTACGGTACAGAAACCGGATGTAGGCCCCGGTCGGGTGTGGGCAACTTGTAACCCGTACGTGATACTTGACTACCTTTACCTAATATGTGTATAGATTAATTTACTCGTGCAGTTCATCCATCATGGTCATATTTTCTGAGTGTTTTACTCAGTAAATTTCGATTCATATCCTGATGAGTGCGTGCCCTCTGTATAGGAAAGAATCTGAAAGCATCTTGCCTTATCCCCGTCAAAGCACACTGCAAGCCTCTTTCCATTTCTGGATAGTGCGATTTCCACAGGAGGAGCAGCTGTTCGTATAGTTCTCACCAAAGTCCCTTCTTTGTTGTACACGTGTACTGCATACCCCTCACAGTCACAAACCAAAATACGCCCATTTACGCAATCAGTGGCAATCCCAGCAAGATCCTCTAGCATTCCCTTACCAATTTCTCCACAAAATTCTCCACTGCTGCTGAAAACTTTCACACTCTTGCTATCCGCGTCTGGAACAAAGAATTTTTCATTAAAGCACACTGCTTTCTTTGGAGAAGACAGCACTCCTTCGCCAAACACTGATTCAAGTTTTCCGTTTGCGCTGTAAACGAGAACACAGGAATCTGTTTCTGAAGGCGATTCTTGATATCTTGGGGTAGACGTAACTAGGAAACGTCCAGATGAGTCGTGCGACAGAAAGGTGAATTTCACCTTTGGCATGGGATTCGTTGGAAATTTCTTTTTGAGATTTCCACATCGGTCATAATGTAACAAAGAGTTGTTCTCTCTGTTTAAAACTACTATTTCATCGCTGAGAGAATATGTAATGTCCCAAAAGTCTCCAAAAATGAAAAGAAACTGGCTGAGGTGGTTTCCCTCTCCATCAAAGATATGCACTCGTTTGTTCTCGGCATCTAAAACGGCAATATCACCAGTTTTCGGCGACACTGTTACTGCAAAGGGAAAAAAGTTTGGTACTTTAATTTTGGATCCGTCTATATGTCTAATGACCTTTTCATTGCTAAGGCTTTCATTTAGACCGACAAGTGAATGTTTTTCGCCATCGTCATCGCCCTTAACGCTGAGGACTCCAAAAAGCGTTTCCACAGACTTTGGAGAAAGTTCACTCTTGGTAAAAGTCAAATCGAAGTTTCGAAAACATTTGCGACGTGCTGAAAGAATTTGAATGCCAGCCACTTTAGCTAGCTCCTCCAGATGTTGAGCCTGCTTCAAAGATCGTTTGTCTGTTTCTTTCTTCTTTTCAATGCTTTCCACGCAGCTGAAAGTCTTTGCAAGTAAATTATTCAGCTTTTCCTTTTGTTTGCTGAAGGTAGTTTCGGGGTAATTGTTATTCATGTATTGATCAACCTCATGAAGCAATTGCTCTTCTTGATCGCCGACCATTTTAATGATTAGTTTTGCTGCGCATTTTATCCCTTGACGAAGATTCTCAGCTTGTTTTTTTATGGAACTGCGACGGAGATCCATCTCCTGAATCGCGTTCTTCAAACCTTCGACATTTTCCTTACTTCTCCTCAGCGCTTCCTTAATAAACTCTTTGTCTTTGGTCTTGCTAGAAGTGTTTTTCTCGACCAGTCGGGCTAATAGATGGTTTTTCGGAAACGCAGATACTCCCGCCGTTGGAATGAACGACTGAACTCGGCAAACCGGGCACTCAATACTGTCTTTTTCATTTTTACATGCCATCTCTTCCAAACATTCTTGACAAACGTTGTGAGCACAATTTGGCAAACATTTCGGTTCTTGAAATTCCTCCAAACAAACAGGGCAGCTAACTTCGTGTTCAACAACAGCAACGACGTCGTAGAGTTTAGACGCCATCCTTTCACTTGAATCGCCTTTTTATCAGTTTCTAGTGCTACAGATACCTCGACCACACATTTAAAACGCGTTATTTTCTAATCTGTGGCAATACTTCTCACGACGCACCTGACAATGTGCAAAATTCTTCTGGTTGTTTTTATTTTTCAGCTGCGTCTGACGCGAACCACTTTACATTTGCATGAAGTCTGCGGTTTCCAAATTATATGGCAGCCAAGTATACCGTGTGATTCGTTGGTTTCTAGCTTCCAGTCAATACACTTGTCAACGTAAATGAAAGGAATCATCCCATGTGGCCATCTTGTGCTGTGTTATATGACTTTTTTGCCCTGTTTATTGGACGCATGTATGATTGCGTGTCGTGAACATTTTGAGTCATTGTTTATACAACCTTATTGCAGTGTTTTATTAATGATCGAAGCTATTGTCAGAATTCGATGAATTTTAGGAAATTTTACCAAAGTGAATGACTTTTGTGGCGTTTTTCATGGTGAAGAATCTGATCAACTTTATTTGAACCTAAATGTTTAATTCTAAGCCAAGTCGGATAATATAAGATAATAAAAAAGTTTTAAAAGATAAATAAACACCATATTGCTCGACTCACAAGAAAAATAATAAATACTTCATTTCATGACTCGTTGGAAGTACAATAATTACAAGAAGTACAATACATCAGAGATGTAATAAATACATCAGAAAAATTCTAAGATTATCATCTATAATCAATACCACAACACAGGATGAATTTTAAATTAAATCAAGGGGAACTTATTTCCGCGAAATTCTCAACTGGTCTTAAAACACTAAAGAAAAAAGTCAGCAAAAGCTCATTATAACAATAACATATTATTTTGCGAGTCACAATACGCAGCAATCCTTTGTTTACTCTCGCGTATTTAAAGCGTGCGGTTTTTTACATGGTGTGATGTTTCACTGGACCATAAAACTTTTCAAACGACTAATAATAGATATCGACGAACACCAGACTACAAAATGACGGTAGATGCCTAAAAAATCGTGGAGCGAATTTCTTCCGTTTTTTTAAATCAAAAAAAGACATTTTAAGTACCATTCTTTTTCTGAACCTGAGTGAGTAATGCATGCTGGTGGTAATGTAAATAATGCATTATACATTACAATCGAAAACAAAATAAACGTCAAGCAAATGCAAATACTCTTGTCCACTCTTTCCAATTACGAATTCATGACAAAAAGCACTGCATTTTCACATCTTATTTTTTTAGCCGTTGGGGCTACACATGCTTGACAAAATCAATTAACTTAGATACCTCATTCTTAAGCATCCTCGAAGTCAGTCTGTGAGTCGCAGGGTAAAAACAAGTCAGCCTGGAAGCTTCGTCAGGCTTGGGTAAAGACCTTTTTAATGGCGAACGAGGTGGTGGTTGGGGGGGGGGGAGCAATCCGGCAGCAAACACATTTAAGTTAAATTTTCTGTAAATGGCGATAGCATTTTGGCGTTACTTACCGCATATCGCTTGTCAGTAGTTTTCATGGCAGTTTGCATATTTTGAGAAAAAGACTAAAAGGCCATCACCAGTTTGGAACCAAGATGGCGACGGCGTGGGGGGTCGGCAGGGTTACAAATCCCGCGGGTCTTTCCCCAGGGATGCTGCTACGAAAGAGCAAAAGCGATCCAATTCCCCAATCCCGGGATAAAAATTGGTAACAAAAGTCAACAAATCCCGCGCCATGCCCGTGTATGTCCCCGGGGTCAGCCCCCGGGATGGCCGCTGATAAGTGCATAACACTGTAACCTTTGAATACTTATCCTAACCCTAACCCTACTGCTAACCTTAATTAGGGTTAGAGTGAGATTATCGGGTTAGGGGAAAGGTTCCCATAACTCGTTTTCTTTTCGTGAATAGCCTATTAAACTATGCCCACTTTGCATTTGGAAGTACCTGCAAAGGGTATTTGGCTCAAATTTGTGGACCTCCCTTTCTTTCACTTTTATTAGTCAGCGCATTTTTATTCCACTATCTGGACAACTTTAAAAGTTGTCCAGATTCTACTACTGTATGTCCAAAACGTAAATTGGCTGGCTAACATTTACATGTATATATTTTGACTTCTTTTCACTTAGTTTTTGGCGATCAGTTAATATCTTTGCTGTCCCGTATTTCAACGTAGTCTTTCGCGACTGAAATTAACTCAAAGGCATATGGCGCTTATTCAAACGTGCGGTTTAAAAGAAAGGATGGACTGAGTGTATGTTAATGCATTCTGTACTTAAGTTCAGTATTGGCAAAAAGAGCAATCATTTGCAAGCAGATGAAAACTCTTTTAAACTCTTAGACAGAAGTGTTTTCTATTTGGCTGGTTTGGTGAAATTGAGTTTTAACTTGTATGGGAAAGCATTTGCGCCAATAGCCAATCAATAAACAATCCTCAATTGCCGTCGACAGCTTCCGAGGAGTTTTCCGTAATTAAGCAAATAAAGGTGTAATAAATTACTCTACCTAATGTTTTCAGTTATAAAATTTCTTTTATGGTGGATAGACAATTTGCATCAGTGAACCGATGAAAATCACTGCGTGCTGAAAATGTTTTGTTAAAAATCTTGAAGATATAGTTCAGGAATTTATACGTATTATATATGTGCGTGGCAGTGTTTCTACTGTTGTTGATCAGTTGTGGGGAAAAGCAATTTGTCACTTATTACTACAAAAACAAAACTAGCAGACAACGGAAACAGTGCTAAAACTCTATTCAATAACAACTACTAACTGACTAATTGATCAACGGAAATCCTACTAATGGAGTTAAACAATTGCTGCATGGAAAAATTAAAGTGGAAAGCATTCGTGCCCATTCTTAGAGTGACATTAAATTGAAGTGGCGGCACAGCAATAAACAAGGAAAGGAAAAAGCAATTGATAAAAATTTCGGTTTTATTGCTAGAGACATTAAGCTTCATTACGCTTTCCTCTCTGAACATGGCTAATCTCTCCTGTTTAAATTCGACAAACACAACCAAGATTTCAGTGGAAGTTAATACCGCACGAAATGTCCCACTCGAGGTTAGCTTTTCCGTCGCTACAATCATTAACAGCGTCACATGTCCCCTCACAGTTCTGCTTAACACTCTGGTGATAATGGCCGTGAAAAGAAGACCACGACTCCAGAGCAATACCAACATCTTGTTGGCCTGTTTAGCAGTGACTGACGCATTAACAGGTTTTGCGACTCAGCCATCTTTTATCGCTTGGCAAGCCTTTTATCTTCTCAAAAAAATCAACATTTCTTTACTTAAAGAGCTCCACAACTTCTTCATACGTGGCGTCTCTGTCTGCTCAGCGCTTCATTTGATGTTAGTAACTCTCGAGAGGCTCATAGCGATCAAATTTACTTTGCATTATCCTTACATTGTCACAAAGCGAAACATTAAGATCGCAGTGGTATCAACTTGGGTATTTACTCTTGCATCTGAAGTAATAAGGTTTATGATACAACTCTTTGCAAGAAAAATGCAGAATGTTTTAGTTTCAGTAACGCTGATTGCGTGCGTTCTTTTTATCATTGCATCCTACATCATTTTGTATCGTGAAACACTTCGACACCAAAAGATGATGAAAGCCCGTCAGCTTCCGCAAGAAGAAGTGGAAAGATTCGCCAAAGAAAGCAAAGCACTTAAAACAACTGTGTTTGTCGTGGGGGCCGTGATGCTTAGCTTTCTTCCAATGGCGCTGCTTCTTTTCTTGATAGTGACAAAGCTGTCTAAAAACATGAACGCTCAAGTGTTGGGTGTTCTAAATCCGATTTCTCGTACATTTGCCATGTTAAACTCGCTTCTGAATCCACTGATTTACTGTTTGCGCCAGAAAAATATGAGGAAGTTTATATTTCGATTGCCATCTCAGCGCGTGCACCCTGTACATTAATTTACAACAAAAACAAAAAATTAGTTGCATAATTAAGGCTTCATAGCAGACAAAATTGTAAATATAAGGCAGTGCAAGTATATACAGCAACACACACGAAACAGACAGAACAGCCTTCTCACTGTTACCATGAAATGTAATAATGTTAGCTTTCTTGAACTTTTATCGGTCCGTCGTGGACTAGTTGTTATTGTTAAATAAATAAGGGAAAATTTCTCCTTTGTGCGTGTCTGTGCGTTGAAACTAACAACGAAATCTGGTCCACGTGACATGGGAGTTACCTCCCACGAACCACGCAATCCCTTTTTTCTTGTTCACAATTCCATCTTCTAACACGACTTAAAATTCAGTTCTGGAGGGAAGAACGTATAAACCCGTAGTATACACGCATTCAGTTTTCTCTAAGGCCCCGTTGAGATGCCGCACACCCATGCACGCTCCATACTAACGCTGTTTTATGAGGCATTTTCTGTAGGAGAAATATTATTTAGAAGCGATTTCACCTGATGACTGCCCAACAAT
>Ga0126336_10001949_pt1 | contig 11384 bp, 5 predicted proteins | sample SidCmetagenome_FD_92530 | JGI IMG/M metagenome (GOLD analysis project Ga0126336, IMG submission 92530) | Coral microbial communities from El Islote,Puerto Morelos, Mexico - Siderastrea C C metagenome | ecosystem: Host-associated > Invertebrates > Cnidaria > Coral | place: El Islote,Puerto... | reverse complement strand
GTGCTTCTTTTTTTGTTTTCTGCAATGGGCAAATATGCCCTAATGTTCTACGACGGAATCCTTGTATTACACGGGTGGGGAGCGCGCGTGGTATTTGTGAGTGTTTGTGTGAAAAGGGGGAGGGCAGAAGTGCGAATGCCTACAAATCGCACAAACGGTTCCCATTTTGATTAAAGCCTGTGTTCCCCATGATCAGACAAGATAATGTTTTTCGCGGTTCCTCTGTAGAATCGAAAGAGGATATTTGAAGCAATGCTAAAAAGTCGACTACCGTGCGGTAAATCGAAGCACTGTAGGGAGGGAAAAAAATTTTCTTCGACCGCTATCCGGTGGTAAACTGTGTGACTGCAAGTGGTTCTTACATAGTCATAACGTTTAATTTAGAAGTACTTAAATAGGTAGAATAATCTTATTTGAAATTGAAAACTGTGATAAATTTTGCGCAATGAGAATAAGCACCATAAGCCCTCTTACAGGGCAAAATGTAGTTAGAAACGGTTGTTAATGTATTTTTTAGACGACACTTTCATTTTGATTTTTGGATTCACCTTTTCCTGATTTCGTCATTGTAAACATTAATCTGACAGTGATTCTACACATTTCGACAGGAAATTTTCCTTGAGAGCTTATAAAGCTTGTATAGCTCACATTAAATACTTCCACTTCAAAACAATGTTAGTATAACTCACTTTTAACAAAAATTGACTACCGGTGAGTGTATTTTCCTTTTCATAAAGCCGCATACTTGATTACAAAAACCTGAAATTAGACGGGGAAAAACACAAGATGAAGGCGAATATAATCATTTTACTTTAAAAGGCTACAGGTGCGTTAATAGTAAGTAGTCACTCATACAAGAAAGACAAATTTATCACTTAAATAGATAATGCTAATGAGACTTTGGATCGGCAATAACATTGGTTAATACTGTTTTCGAAGAACTTTTATCAGTTACATCCTAATACTGTTTACAAACTGTCGAGATAATAAAATGTATTGAAAAGAAGAATGAGTACAAAGTGCCATATTACGTATGCTATTTTCAAGTAACAAAGTGATGCATTTAGTTTCTTGGAAAGTGGGGAAGTTGTTTATTTGTGGCTTGTACCTTATTAATATGCGAAAGCGCACAATATCTTCCCGCTCGTTTACCGGCCCTTTTGATAAGTATGACTTCACTGTACAAAAACAATTAAATGATTTAGCTTAAAGGCTTCAAACAAACTATACACTAATTGTGGTAGCATAACCTAGAAAATGTACAAAAAAGGTATTCAGAGATCCATGTTTTTCGAAGGAAATATGCATGCGAAATGTCCAATTTTTTTAATGATATTTTTTAAACGTAATAGCAGGTTGGTAACTGACAATTCTAATGTAGTTTTACAGACGAAACTTAAAACGATTCTCATATAAGACTTATTAAAAATACGTTGACTAGTTGGTAGGCAATGTCACGATCAATTTATTATCAATCCTTCATCCACTAAAGGCTGTTTTAAAGAAAAATATTCTTTGGCAATTTTGTCAGAGAAGGAAAGCAAACTTCATTAGTTTCAAGTGTTTTACGAACTTGGCTAATTATTTGGTTGACGTTCATTATTAATTCTTGAGGCAAAAATCCCATTTTTGCATCCGTACGCCGGCGTCATCGATTAGAAACTTCAAGAGCCCGACACGAACATAATTACAAAAGCATTTGCCGGTCTTTATTAGACGGTTGCTGTACTGATACCAGAACACTACAGGACCGTTTGAAGAAAGCAACCTTGCGAATTCATGGCTGTAACTCAAATATATATACAGAAGGTTAAAGAACTGAAAAGGTGAAGAGGCTATTTTGCCAAACAAAGGAACTGGAAGAAAAAGCACCTGGAATGAAAATTGCAGTAAGTACACTACACCATAACACAATTCCTGTGTTTTTCTACTGTCAAAAAACTCAAAAAGTAAAACACATGTAAAAATAGGAGAAAAGTAGAAATGAATTTCTTGCGAACCCAGGCTTTCCAGACCTATTTTCCAAAACTAAAATAAATCCCCCAACATTAACCTCTCATTTCTAGATTAAAGTCGGATTGCTGGATCATAGTTGGAAAGAAATGAAATCACCATGGCGTTAGTACGTCATTCGTTAGCCGTCATTGTGCGTTTGTGAACCGCGTTGAATTTTTGTAGTAACAGAGTCCGACCTTTTGAAACTGGCGGGAATCCGTCAGCTTCATATTACGATAAGACTTAAATAAAAGGATTGCCAAAGTGAGGTAAAACGAATTCAAGCTTTAAATAATTTACAATTTTAATAATACTATTGCATGTGTGTTTTAAAGATGAAAAGAGAATAAAGTTAATGAGTCCCCATTCAAATTTAAATAGCAGGATGAGTAAATTTTGAAAAGGCAAGTTCAATTTATTTTAATTTTACAAAAAGATGGGGGATATATGAATGTGAAAACAAGCTTAATAATTCATGGACTGTTTGGAAGTCCTTGAGACAATATAAAAACATTTTTGGGGAGGTTTCCCAAAAGAGGTAATTAAATGTTGCCAATTTTAAACAATGAAATGGGAAACGTACAATAAAGTAACAGAAATGTTTGGTTACGAGTTCCGAAAGTGACACACAAGGAGACTACAGAGACGAAATGGTACTCATTTGCGGCTTTTTGTCTTCAATTAACCTTTCTCGGTTTCAACAGTAAATAAGTTCGTTTATTGTCTTTGTTAGAAAACATCTGCTGAAAAGAAGCAAAACCGTGACGCTTAACATGAACGACACGGATCTAGCAGTGAATCAAAGTCGTATCGACGACACACGAACCAGCTTAAGAGTGACATTTGGAGTTATTGCCTCCCTAGCGTTATTGGGCAATGCACTGGTTTGTGCAGTGATTCTTCGCAGTCGTACCATGTTGAAGAACTCGTACAATTTGATGATTCTCGCGTTGGCCTTCACTGATATGTTCACAGGTAAGTCGATTGAATGTGTGAAACACAATACATGCCATAAATACGATAGTCAACTTTTTGTAAGGATCAAATGTAGTCCACTGTACCTTCCTGTATTAGTTGTCTGGCCAAACCTCCACAATTTGTCTTAAATAAAATCGCTACATCACTCTAAATAATTACCTCTTACAAGCAACCTTAACTACTACGAAGCCGAATCAACTCAACTCAAATAAAGTCAATTCAACTTAATTCATCCCCGGTTAACTCGGTTACACCTCGCTAACTGTCCTATTGTTTTAGTAGGCATGTACCGCACAAAATCAAAATCACCCGCGCTTTGTCCATGGAAAATGAAAATTATTTTCCAAATAGACATAGTGTGCGTGACTTTGCCTGTTAGTGAATACACAACGACGATATTGCGTATTCGCAATAGACCATGGTGGATGTCTACTGATAGGGAATAGGCAGTGGCAGTTGAGCCAATCAGACTGAAGTGAATGTCTATTTTAACCCTCGATAAGCGACAGCTTAAGGCACAGTGGAGAGTCAAACCAGGGCAATAAACCAACAGGAGGCACAGTGCCGAGGTGGATATAAATTCTAGCACGAAGAGATGAGTGGAATAAGTGTTTTCATATACAGGAAATACCTAGATTTTAAGAAATTTTCCAAACTAGAGAAATAACATTTCCCTCGAAAAAGTTCTGGTCCCTAACATTTCTAACACTAGGATCTCAGCAGATTGTTCAGAAGTTGAGAACCAATCAGAGCACGCCATTGCTTATATCTAGAAGCTGTCTGTGTAACAAAACAATCTATCTGTTTCTGATATCCAAAGTTCGCTGAATTGGTAATCTAAAACAGTCACTTCAGCATGACATTGCCATAGAGTTCGTGTTTAGTCAACCTCTCAGTTAGAACTCAGAAATTTAGTACCGGTGGCCTGTTAACAGACGATTTTACTGCAATATGAAAATCCAGCTTTCTAACCATGAGTATCGGCTATCATTTGTTCTCAAGGTAAATACTAGCTTCGTGAAATATAAACATCTATACAGACAAAGATCTGTGAAAATTTTCGCCATTTTCTGACGACGAGTGAATCATGACTGGTGATTCACAGCCGGTGAATTATATTTGAAAAACTCGGGTCTGCGCAACGAAGTAAAATCTTTATGGATGTTTATACCTTAAGAAGCATTAGTATTTACTCTATGAACTTTTTTATGGGCGAATTTCCTTCAGCATTCTTTGGATCAAGTCGAGTAGCGACGGCCAAATCTTAGCCGTTGAATCTCTTTGAAAACCATGGGGACTGCACACTGCCGTGAAATCTGCTGTAAATTTCACACTAAGAATCTATATCGTGTTTGTCATTTTTGTTTTCTCCACAGGAGTTATACTAGCAATTACTCCCGCCTTTATCATTGGCGACGAGAACTTTCCTGTTCCAGAAAATTTGTCAGGAGAAGTCTTCTGTCACATAGTTAGTTCCCAGTTCTTCGTCTTCACCTTCGGTAAGATCTCCGTTGCTATAGTAATGCTATTAGCAATCGACCGATGGTACGCGATAACGAGGCCTGCCAAGTACAAGGCTTCTTTCAAGCGGCGCAGAGTGATCATGTATATAACAGGTGTGTCCCTGTTTTGCTGTGGATTAAATTGGCAATCACTTATTGAGAAAAAACTTGTAATAAAGGGTGGAAAACCATCGTGCGTTTGGATTTCGCTGATAAAAAGCAAGACCACTACACAGATTTTTACTGTTGTTTACGTAACGTTCACCTTTTTCGTCCCATTGTCTATCTCCATGATCACGTTTTTCCACTTATGGCGAGTTATGCGCAGAACACGTGATCGTTTCTCTAGGAGCAACCACACGAAAGCTTTTAAGAGCCTTCTGCGCATGTGCGCTATAACCGGTTTGTTCCTGGCATTGTGCTGGATCCCAAACCAGTTTGTTTACGTGCTGTCGAAGTTTGGTATCACTCAGCTGGATACACCTCTGCATCACGCCACAGTCGTCCTGGCCATGTTCAATTCTTGTATAAATCCTTGGATTTACGGAGCTACCAATCGTAATTACCGAAGAAAATTTAAACGAATCCTGTGCTTCTGGAAGAAAGCAGAAGTTGGCCCTGAAGAGACGGACATGACAGCAAGGGAGAGGGGCACCAGAAGTAGTCACGATGGAAGAATTACCAAGTCAGAACAACGGCAAGAGGAATCGAGGTGCGTGGACTACTCAGCATTTATACGTGAAGGTTCACAGGCAAAAGATCAGAATCTCCAAGGTGAAAGCAGCAAAGATATCTCAATGGCTGGAATTTCTGGAGGAGATGCGTAGGGACAAATGAGCAAGAAAACATCCGATGAGCACAGCATAACTTGCAGGGTCCCTTCGCCATAAACGGTCTTATGTAACTTTTGACCGCCACCGAGATGCATAATCGATTTGTTGGAAACTGAAACAGAAGTGAATAGAATGGTTTTCTCTTAACCACAAAATGCGAATAGTGTAAATCTAAACCGTCCAGATAGTCAACAGTACTGATGTTTAATTGGTACACTTAAATGTATACTCATAGCTTCTGTGTCTTCCTAAAGCAGAGTTAACCGACTGCCTCGCTTAAATGTGAGGTGGGTGCCTGGGTATCCAGAGGCTTCCACTGTGGTCAGCCAGCCCCTAGATAGAACACCGCTCCCATGGCTGGCAAATCCCGGCAACCCAGCCATGAGCCCCCATTCCAGGCACCCGTCAGACTTATTAAATCAGCAACAGAAAAAATAGAGGATGTGGCGGGTGGGGAACGCTTAAAACAACCAGTACAAAAAAACTGCAAAACAACCGCAGCGCTCGAGGACTCGAAGAAGGTCCCAGCCATAGTGGTGCAACGACGATCCACGTGAGCCTGTACTTGTGAGCTTGACCGCTGATCGGAAGACTCTGCTAAGGTCGTGGCGGTTAACTTTGTTAAACTGACGTTAACTAAATGAAAACAATCATGGTATATCTTACTACTACATATTTGCTAATTGCTTGTACCATAAAATGCATGCTGCATCCTTTAGTACGTACACATTGACAAATACACAAAAAAGCAAGCGTTGTTTAGGTTTAGTTTGGTATGTTTAATCTGACGGGACGAAAAATTGTTCGTCGAAAGCTAAGTTTTGGTTTCTATAACATGATTCAAAGTGACTGCATCCCTACCCCTGGAAGGGACGCTGGTCTAATAAGTGAATAATTAAATGTGTTTAAAATAAAAGAATATCTTCAGGAAAAATCGTGACTGGCCAAGGCCTCTGACGTAATAAGTGCATGTTCAAATATTTCCACTCTGTCCTCGTCAAGAGAGTGAGCCTTGATAAACCTGACACACATCACAGTAGGGGTTACGGGTCTTGAAGCAGCCAAAGAGAATTCATTTTTTTTCATCAAACCTCTGCAACTTGGCAACAATTCTATAGCTTTTCTTCTATAAAACTTGTTACTCAAGAGAAATATGCAAGGGTTCAAGCATGAGTTAAACATGCATAAAATAACGGTAGCTCGGTGCCAGGCGGTGTTTAGCTGAACAACGTTGAGTTTGAATAGTAAATAAAATAACTGATTAGGAAACCAGCAAAGTACCATCACTAAAGATGTTATAGCAGCCATATGTGTGACACGAGTTATAACGACGTGACTACGACGAGTTGATGTAAGAAGAGTTGAATCTTTCATGAAATGATAAAGGTGGCTAAAAGTCACCAACAAAATGACCGCAGGTATGATAAATTTTATACAGATCTCTAAGACTCCTATAACAGCTCTAGTCTCGTTGCCAGCTATTCCACGGAATACACAACGTTGGGACTCGTTTCCACCGTGAAGAAGATACTTTGTTTCTATAATGTGTGTACTGTTAGCAGCAAAGGAGCTCACCCAAACAACAATCAGATATTTTCGCACTCGGTGCGGTCTAAATGTTGTTCTGTATGTCAGTGCGCGAAACACAGCGAACCAACGCTCGACTGCAAGGAGAGTAACGGTGTACAAAGAAACAATACCAAAGGTGAAGACAAGATATTGATTTGCGATTATGTAGCAAAAGACAGCAGAGCCGATGTTTATCCCACTAAATGCTAATTGTTCCCCAATGATGTAAACAGGTGTTAGAAGAAGAAAAATACCTGAAAGAAATTGCTTATGTAAGTAAAAACAGAATTAACTTCATGAAAACTGTTCCAGTACGATCTTTTCTTCCCTCCTGGGAATGAAAAAAATAACGGGGTGCTATTTATACCTTTTTGACGTTCGTGACATGGTACCACTTAGGGTGTCTATAGATCTAAAATGACCACCTTTGAAGTTACCCTGGTACGTTCAAGTGTATGTGTGGAAAATTATGAAGGTTTAAGTAGCTACTTGTGAGAACTGGTACCTCTAAGGGTTTAATTGAATGTGAAATTAAACCAGAAAAAAGATTATGTTACTTCAAGAAGTTTAACCAGCTTTTTTTTTTTTTAATTTCCCAGTCAGTCTTAACAAAAAATGAACCACAATTTTGGACAGAATTCCCTGAGACAAACGCAAAATGCGCGTGTATGAACAAGATGACAGAAATGATCACTACACTTGGAGTTTTATAAGGCGTTCTTTGTGGCCGCAAAGCAACACTGACGAGGGCGGGCGGGGAAGGAGCGCTCATGCAAGTGTCTCAACAGCTTGTCAGAGATTGTAGATTGTTCATACTAATCTATACAGGGTAAGATTCCACCTCTTCCTGCTCGGTCCACTTTAAGACTTCCAGAAAAGAAATAAACCCATGTTGATCAATTAGGGACCTCCAGTTACTTTGATGACATCTGTTAAGTTGGTGAACAGTTGATCTTACCTGTCATCATGTCAGTACACGCCAAACTCAGTAAAATTACGTGATATGCATTTTTCATCAGTTTCCTATTTCGTACTATGAGAACAACAAAAACGAGATTCCCTGTAAAGGAGAGTATGGCAACGGCTGCAAAGAACAACCTTTGACTCAACTCTCGGTTGTACACCATGTGCATCACTTCCTATAAGAAAATGAAAAGAATATTAACTTAAGATTACTGCTTTGAGTATTAATATTGTCAAAAATTGGCCCAAAAAACCTACAAAAAAAAGAGAAAGAAATATAAAGAGGCAACAATTACTGAACAAACAAACAATTTTTGAGTTGTTTGCATGTCAGAAATGAAACCTTCAATTATTCAACCTTCAATGTCCAATCAGGTTATCATGTTACAAACAGCGCTTTGGTCAATTTGAACACACTCTGCCAGGCTGCAGGAAAAAAAACGGCCTTTATAAGAATTAAAGTTTTAGAGAAACAAAAGCACGAAACCTTGAAAAAAAATCAAACTTGTGCCCCTTTTCAATAGAACAAAAATTTAAAGAACCAATAATGCTGTCTGATTACGTAGAAGACGCTGGAACACGCTGGTATTTTAAGACATATTCCGAGAATTATAAAGCAATAAACTAGGAAAAATCTGTGTTGTTCCCATGGTCAAGTATCGAAAAATACCCGAGAGGCCACAGTTAAAGCAACGACTCGAACGACATTTTGGAAGGAGGAAATACAGTTCTTTTTTATGTAAGAACCTTTTTTATAACAATGATGAGGGTGAGGTTGGCCAAAATTTTAAGGACCTGCTAAGAGCATTATGCAGGCCGAGAGTTTTTTTACCCACGTTTTTCACAAGAGCTCTAAATGTATGTTTACACAACAATGCAGTTCAAGGTATCAGTTTGATCTGAGTTCAAGTCGATCCAGCTGAGTTCCCAAAAATTAAAAGAGATAGGTTTCCAGGTCAAAACTTTATCACTTAACTTTCGAAACCAAGTCGAAAAGATTTAGCCATTTTATAACTATGGGGCTCCGCAAATGATGGACTGAAATATCCAGAAGGCTAAAATGGAGAGAGATCATCGCGATAGAAGCTGATAGAGTGAGGTGAACTCGTAAACACTCAAGCTCCCATGCGTGGATTGATAGCTCAGTGGCACAGCATTTATAATGGATTCCTTTCCCGTTGGCGCCCTCTCCCCCTCCCCCAACTTTTAGGTCTTATTCCCAACTGGTTTACTTGCTGCTGCTTCACAATTACCTCTTTCCCTTTAAATCTTTTACTCGTACTTTATGTATCATGTGATTTCATTCGTATATTAATCATCCTATAGCGAAAAGACCTTGAAGATAGTGTATTAATCAAAATGCAACTCTTGCGGTGCATCATACCTTGTTCTTGTTTAAGCCCATCTATTGCTAATATATGTTTGGTAGTTGGTGGCTTCAATTTACCCTCAACTTATTTGGTGGCTTGTAAGATTGTAATTGCTTTAGAAAAGATGCGATTTCTCATAATTAAGTAAAGTGATATACGAGACTTACTGCTTTCCGGCAGCAACGCGGTATTATAAATTAAATGGTTTTTAAACCAATCAAAAGTTTCCAATTTTGACAACGCCGGAGCAAAGTAAATATTGTGCTTAATTGCACTTCTATCAATTCTGAGAGCGGAACATAATCCTTATTTATTATTACTGAACGTGACTGTTTTATGAAGAAAAGATTATTTCTTGTACAATACAATAAACAGCAAACGTGACTGTCGTGATATTGCAAGGTAGGATGACGCAAGTCAGTTGATGTGATGATCCATATACTCATCAAGTCTAATCTTTCATGTAAGTTGCTCATTTAGTATTTATTCATTAGCTCATAAGAGTAATAAAAACACACTTTTTCGCCTTCAAACTTATATTCAAAAAAGACTTGCTGTCTACTTTTATATGCTTTACGGTACCTTACGCTTTCGACTTAGGATAAAAATAGCAAATAGGACAAAAATAGCAAATTCTCACGGTAAAATCTTGCAACACAATTCATAATTTTAAAAGCTGTGTGTGAATAAACATTGCATTAGGGTACTTTTACACAATTATTAAGCTCATAGAGCACGTGGCCCCAGTTGTTCAAAAGTTAGATAGTGCTATCCACCGGATAAATCTCTATTCAGTGGATAACACAATTGGTTTCCCTAACACTTATCCACTGGATAGTGATATTTCCGGTGGATAGTGCTATCCACCTTTTGAACAACTGGTAGTTTTTTAACTTATCTATCTATCTAACTAGGATTAAGGGACAAGGCTTCTGTTTGTAATTGAGGAATCATGCCTTTCATTTTTACGTGAATTCTTTCGTCGTCTCTCTGCTATGTCTATCTCCCTTAAACGCCTCATCTGCATAATAAAATTTGAATCGAAATTAAGAGAATACGGAATTTACTTCGAGTGTACTGCCAGTAGCTAAAATCTTCTTCAGCTGAAGTTGACAATCCAGTTGACAATCCATTTTTAATCCAGCGTCACCAGTTGCCTGTTCAGACTCTAAAATACTTCTTCGGACCTTCAAATCCCTTACTAATTTAACTCCAGATTACCTAACTAAATTGATTTTTTCGCCCAACTGGGCTCCGCTCAGATGCTAAAGCACCGTTAGGTGCAATATTCATAGCACAAACCTAAAACCTATCATGGTGATCCTGTGCTTTCAGTCGCCTCAATGGACTGATGATAATTACTTCTTTGTAGTAATTATAATGTATGTAAGTTGTTATTACATTTCTAATTAAAAGCAGTTTTATATATTGAAAAGCACATGCGAAACATCACGAACGCGCACTCTATAGATGTTTTGTGTTGTTATTAAAACTGGAAACAGAAAAAAAAAAGAAATCTGAATACGGTGTGAAAATACGCGGTGCAGCTAAAATGGGAAATTCAAACTTCGGCTATTTTATTTGAGTTAACGAGCGAAACAAACTGTTGCCAAAACTCAATCTTTTCAAGGCAGATTTTAAACACGAAACCTTATTTGTAGTGAAACCTGAGTACACACAAAATAAAAAGCTTCCATGCTATTAAATTACGCGCGTTTCACTGCTTTGGCGTATTTGATAACATGATATTATTTTTTTAAGTGCACTGTTAGAAAGAAACATCCTATCTTTTTACTTTTGCAGAGCTTTCGAATACATTTGATTGATTTGGTTCTAAACAAAGGTAAACACTTTCGTAACCAGTTTATCAAGGGACGTCTAAAACAAATTACGTTCGTTATGCATTTTATTTAGTGCATTACATTGTGACTAACCATCGATCTTTTTAATTTTTTTTATTTACTTTTATATTTTGAATATTTCATTTTTTTTTTTCGTTGCAGCGATTCAGGTAACCTTACTGTTGAGTTTGAGTCAGTACAGAACAGTTTTGAATTAGATTCAGATAAGAATAGTTCTGCTGTGTGTCAGTATACACGCATCAGTGACAATCAGCTTTGGTTGTACGTACACACAGCTGTCAGTATGATGGTGTGACTTTGGTTAGGCTCTAT
>Ga0126336_10001948_pt1 | contig 11387 bp, 5 predicted proteins | sample SidCmetagenome_FD_92530 | JGI IMG/M metagenome (GOLD analysis project Ga0126336, IMG submission 92530) | Coral microbial communities from El Islote,Puerto Morelos, Mexico - Siderastrea C C metagenome | ecosystem: Host-associated > Invertebrates > Cnidaria > Coral | place: El Islote,Puerto... | reverse complement strand
TCTGTCTGTCTGTCTGTCTGTCTGTCTGTCTGTCTGTCTGTATCTATCATTGTTACCTGACCAGCCACGAACAATGATGTACGCGCTTTCCACCCCATAACCGATCGCATTTCCCACAATGCAAGTGTACTTTCCCTCAGTTTCCTTGGTAACATTGATTATAGTCATCGAAACTCCATGGAAATCGAACTTGTCGCCTGTTGGTGAAACTAGGACCTTATGGATGCTTCGGTTGTTCTGCTTTAAGACTTCGTAGGAGAAGTTGCCCGTAACGTTACCAGAACTGTTGGTAAATGACGAAAACCACCGCAACCACTGGAAATGAGGCATGGAGTCACTTAATGCTTCGCACGACAAAGTCGCATTCTGGCCCTCATAAACAGTAACGTTTTTCATCGCTCGGACAACTGGTCTGGCACGAACTCGTTCTAAAAGGGAAAACGAGAATGACGTTGATGACAAGACCGTTTGAGTTCATGTGAGCTAACTTTGCCGCAAACACACTCACACAGTGACGTATTTACAAGAGTAATACGGAAAGCTAACCAACGACCTCACAAACGGATTGACAAGGTAGCCGTCTTTCTAAATAACAAACTTTTAAGAAACAATTTGTCAGCCTCTGAAAAGGCTCCTACAAGTAAGTAGGGAATATACCACAACTACGATAGCCTATTAAAGACAAACGGAACAGTTATTTTTAGTTTGACTTTCAGCTGTGTTTGTTTACCCTGACTTTACGTTCTTTAGATAGCAATTACGTTTTCGCTTGCTTCAGATGCAAAATAGGATTAAGTGTCTAATAAACCGCGTTGTTACTTACCGTGTACATCAAGACTGTATGTATGGTTGATCCACCCGTAAGCGTTACTGACATTACACATGTACTTGCCACTATCAGAAGGTACCACGTCCTTCATAATCAACACGTCCGTCCACCTACTCAGGTAAAGCTTGGAACCGCCTTTCCTCTCTTCAAACAAAGCCCCATCCTTATACCATCTCACTGTAGGACGGGGATATCCTGCTGCGGAACAGTCCAGCTTTGCTGTGTTGCCAACGGGTACAGCGATTAGATTTCGCTCCATCTTCTCTTTTGGTACAGTGAATGTCGGAGGAGCTAACAAACACAGAGAGCAATAGCTTGAGTTTAAGTCAGCCATGGACCGTTGCGAATCTTTGAACTTGATTGGTTGCCAAGACTCTTAATTAATGCACGCAGACAGGGGCAACACGCAAATCTCTTTCAAGAAAGAAGTGCACGGCAGGCCCAAAAGAGTATCAGTGTTGGAACTGACGAATAACCAGCAAGAGAATAGCAATCTTACCTGCTGTGGAATTCCTGTTGGGGTCCAACGTAGGACCTTCAAATAAAAAGCAACAAAAAGAAATTTTTAAAGTTTATTGAAACCTGAATATCGGAATAGCTTTCTTTTGCCTACAGATTAAACCACCTCAAAGCGTTTCGCCTCGGACACAAAAACCGCAATACCGTTTAAAAGGGCACCTTAAAACTAGCGACACGCGAATTTTTGTAAAGCGTTCTATCATGTCTAGACGTTTATTTGTGTGGCGGTAGTGATTCCTTGCAAGGCAGGTATGCAAGAAGTCACTCGTGCATACAAGCGTCTCAAAACTCGATGGCCTATATCTTTGCATCTAGGCGATAAACGACACCCATGTTCACAGGTTTTTTTTATTATTATTATTTGACGGTGACCTTTCCACTGAGTGTTACCGTTTGTTTTTATCTATCCGAGCCAAAATACAAAATTTTAAAAGACCACATCGTGGTCTAATCTCCGTCCTTTGCTACAGATAATATCCCCTGGGAGAAATGCCTCAGAACAGTCAACCAATTGAACGTAACCTGGGTTAGGAGCGATAAATTCAGTTAAGCAGGCACTTAACATAACATTTTTTGGTTTCTAAATTTGGCACAATACCGAAGTTGAAGAGTATTGTCGAGTGTAAATGCACATCCACCGCTTCCTTTCAGAATTTAAATCACACTCTGAATACAAGTATGTTACTTACTTTCGACAAAAAGCCGCATTTTAGCAGTGTTCTTCCCGCCACAGTCATTCTCAACAAAACACACGTAGACGCCTGCGTCTTCTTTATGAACCTTCTTTATCTTTAGATATCTGTACCGCTTTATCCTCATTCGACGGTGGTTTGCTGGCTGCAGTGTAACATTGTTCTTTTGCCAGTAAACGGAAAGTTTTAATTTTATTAAGCCTTGTGTGCCTTTGACCTGGCAATAAAGTTTTGCTTCCTCTCCCTCAGCAACATAAACAACCTCTGCATCGTCCGGCTTACTCCGGATTTCTGGAACTGAAAGAAAGGAGATTTTTTAACGGACCTTCTGTAACATTTTATTGCACCTACGAATCTCGGGCTGTCTTGAATGACTCACTAGGTAAGCCTGCATAGCAAGCACTTGAGTTTATGTATGAAACGCTGTGTATGTATGTTTATGTTTATGCATGATGATGATGATGATGATGATGATGATGATGATGATGATGATGATGATGATGATGATGATGATGATGATGATGATCGCCATGTTGAAACTTAAGTGCGTGCGTTCTATATCAATCAAGTATTAAATGAACTAAAAGAGGAAATATTTTCATTTAATAGTTCTTTCTCTCTCCATTAATCACAGGCTACAATTAAGGTGATTTTTACCGGGAATAAAAAGGGAACTAAGGCCCTCAGTGAGGGGTGCACTTGTTCACATAATGTTCACTTGTTCAAGTGACGGAAACGATTTTGAAACCACTCTTTGTGGCTCTGAGAATGACTCATTTTAGATATAACTCTAATCCCCCCACCCCCTCCCCCGTTTATTTTCAAGAAACGCCACAACCGAATGAAGGCCGGACTTTTCAGTGGTTTCCATGAAAAGCTTACTGAGGTAATTGAAACTCCTGTCTTATAACTTAGACAAGAAATTAAGTTCTTTCAAAACTGAGCGGTACAGCGGACAAATACAGGTTTTATGGTTCGTATGAGAAACAGACATGTGGGAATGGGAGGAGTCATGGCGGCGTGAGGTTGTCTTTCCTCTCCGCTCGTCTTATTTTGAAAATTATAAGACCTGATGGGTGATTCGATATTAAACTATGTATCCAGAAGACGAAATAGGTCAGCCGGAAGCTCTTCAAAAGGCCAGAAATACAGAGGACAGCGAAATACAATCAACACGAACAACTAACAGCTATCATGGAGCGCGCTTAAAGACCTCCCGCAGGAGCTGATTAGAAGAAGAACTATCCACACGGAAACCTTCAACAAGGCAAAACAAAATAACATTCCTGCGCATTACAGTCGAGCGGAGGCCGACTAACTGAGGATCGTGGTTTTGCGTGCTTTTCGTTGATTCAACAGACTTTATTTCAAAGGTATTAATGATGCAAATGGTGAGTGGAGGGGGGCCTACTCGTAGCAGTAGTAAGAATGCCAATGAATTCTTCAACTCGGGCCGTCCTGTTTTTTTCGTGTACTTGTCTTTTATTAAATTGCTTTTTGTGCTTATTAGTGTGCCCTCTGAAACCACTGAAATAACCAGCTTTCTGGCCATATAACATAGGCTTTAAGCATTCTCGTTCCCAGAGCTACGCGCTGTTTTTTAAATTAAGACTCGTGTAGCTCTGATAACGGCCAAAATTTCATTTTTTTGATTGGCCGATTGTGTATGATCAGTAACGTTAAAACGTTTTGGCAAAGAATGTGGCTTAGGGCAGATTAAGCGACCAAATTTTCTGTTTGGTTAAGCACGAAAGAATTCAAAGTGTTGGCGAAACGATAAGTACACAGTTGACATTCTCACACAACAGAAACCAGACGAATGTAATAAAATAACTGTACAATTCAGTATAAGTATAACGCAAATGCAATACCTTTATTCAGGCAAGATACAAATCCAAAACCCGCGAGCAATTGGCAAAATGCAGGGACAGTCGGTCTTCTGAACAACTAAGCCTTTCGCTAATTGCAGGAGATTTAGAGGGTCCCGAATAGAACAGCTTTTAGTCGATCTAACACCATGACTCGATCGACAGGAATTCAAATTTCTCGGTTGTTGTCAGAAATGTCATGGCCAGAGCTCAACGGACGAGAATAGGGCAGGCAACAGCACCTTAACGAATTGGAAATGCGCTACCGGATGTCGTGAATTTCACGATACCTGAGCCCTACGATCCCACCGCTGACCGAACAGATCGTAGGTTCTGGGAACGAGAAGGGGTTTAAGTGGTTCGTACTTTTTCCTTTGTTGCTTTTTAACCTTGTATAATCGATTGTAATCTTTTACTTAGTTTTGTAACCTTTGACGTAGAGTTTATAAAGCCTCCTTAGCAAAATGAAAGTAAAGAAAGAAAGAAACAGACATGCAATGTAGTTAGAAAATAGTAAAGAAAACTGGAACGTTACTGTCATAAAGACTGCTTTGGTTTCATACACTTTTCTCATCTAAATGACTTTTTTATTCGATTTCTAGTGAAAAACCTAATACAGCGAAATGCAATGGCAATGGCCTAGTAGAGGTTTTGAGATGGTTGAAGTGTAGTGTGACACTGTAAAGAAAAGAAAAATGAAGAATTCAATCATCAACTGCATCTTGGTAAGTTTTGACTCTTGAAGTTTATCTGTGGCATATGAATCGGTGCATACAACTGACGCTAAAGCAGTACGTGCTCTGATTAGATAGATAAAGGTAATTGAAAATTCTTCAAGTGTGGTTAAAACACATGTATGCAAGTAATCGCAAAGAGAGGTGGTTTGATGGACTTGATGGTCAACATAGCTTGAATTTCAAGTATAACCGCAGTGTTCGTTTTTAGAATCGTGCAATAAAAACCTTTTCCGGCCAGTCTCCAGTGAGTCTCTCTACGCTAAACATGGAAGACTCTACCCAAGAGACTACGACTTATACACAGTGCATATTTATGCACTTGTCGTACAAAGAAATTTATGGTTAGAAGAGGAAAAATGCCACGGATGAAATAAACTTAATATTCAATAGTTATTTCAATAATAGAAATAAAAAGTGCCAAAAAAGGTTAAAAATCCTGGACGTTTCGCGCTTTATTAATAACCCTTCTCCAGTAGGAGGCAAGTTGAATAACTCTTGAATATTCTGTATGAAAAAGCCACGTAGCAAACAACATTTTTTTTTTCAGCAATTAACTTAGTATTTTACATCTTCTATGATCAATGATCGACAAACGAAGGACAATAAGGAATGCGCTAGCCAAAGGACTAACCAATGAACGAATGAATGTGTAATACAGATCAAATAGCCTAGGGAGTTTCACAGTGAGAGGTATCTCAGAACTTGTGAATTTTAGGCACAGGACACTTGATCAATATTAGATTTTTTAAAGCTCATCATTTTCATTTAAGTCGATTCTGATTTGACTGACTCTGCCTTGGCAAGCTGTAACTAATTTGTTATTGTAAAAGAAACTGGCCAGACAGCTCAAAAACTTGCTTTCTTTGTTTTACGTGTCTGTAAAATCATCACGTGAGGGAGTACGACCTTCGTAAAACAGTCGTCAAACAGTGCAAAATAATGAATATAGTAATGGAAGAAACTCAAGGGCGCTCTTTTTGGCTTGAGCTCATATCAACACAAAAACACCCAACGCGAAGCTAGAGAGATCGAAAACAAAATCCATACTAAAATGCAGAAGCTGTGCGGGTTCAAACAAATATGACCCTGTAAATCATCGGTCAGTAGCACATGCATCTGTAATTCTAAACAGCTTTAATTTCAAATCCTATTTTTGAGCAATGGATGTTATTGATCAATATCAAGAGGCAAACCTTTCCGGTTGTTAGGAAAACAGAGATGATATTTCAGAAAATGAGATGCGCAAAAACCTTCAGGAGTGATTCGTTCGATGAACCTCACAACATATTTCAAAAGCACTGATCAAAGTTTTAACAACTTTGTCGACTGCTTCGAACTTTATTCTTCCCCCCAAAAAAATGCAAAATAAATTTGTAAAACTACCCAGAAACAAAAAGCAAAATTCTTATTTTTGGGCTTGAAATGTTCGATTGTATTTCACATGGTTTGTGGTGGTTGATCCTTGGCCAAATTTAGACGACAGTTGTCCCCAAATACCCAGCGCCAACCTGGCTACACTTTGTCTCTCAAAGATAAAAGCTCTTCTAACGTTGTTTAGAGACCAAACATAGCTTCATATGAACTGTTCATTTAAATGGACAATAGATGGTTTCTGAAGTCAGTTGAGGATTGTTAATTAGGGCAACTGAGAATTAAAACCTCAAAAACTAAAAAGGTCGTAAGACATCCTGCCCCTTTCCATTTGAGTACTCGAGACTTCCTTTTCGTGGACACATGTAATTTCGTGTAATAGAAAGCGAATTAAAGCTCAAAAGGATCTAAGCACTGTCCACTTTCTGACAAAAGAGAAAGCTGGTAAAACATGTAACCTTGAAACTCGCCCGCGTGGGTTGATTGTGACACTTCCTTTTCGAGAAGACAATATCAATGCTATTACCCAACAGCCATTGTACTGGATTCCATACTAGAAAACAATTGAAGTTTACACGCAACCAGATTTCCAAAGAGTACACTAAAAGAATGACATGAGTGTCAAAACAACCTCCATTTTACCCGCTTCTGACTCCAGCCAAGGCCCAAATTGTAGTTTTTTTAAGGAAAAGTATAAACAGGCAAAACGAATCAGATCACAAGAACAATGAGTCTCTGTTTTCCGTCTAACAAACCCAAGCAAATATTTGTGGCATCAAATTGATGACCGACAAAGATTTCCTTTTACTTGAATGACGTTTCGAAATGGAAGCGAAAAGTAAAACATTTTCAACAGAGCCTTGGAATTAAAACGGCAACAATCACATTATGATTTTTACGTTCTTGACCGCCCATTTCCAATTCCACTGTCGATTTTCCATTGAGCTCCTGGTTAGCCATTAAGCTCTACGCCGAGAAATTTCGATTTTAAAAACAGGGACTGTATTTGATTCTATTCACACCTGCACAAAGCGCAACTCTGAAAACTGATTTCAAATTCATTTGTGTAGAATTCACTATATAGTCTCGAATTTCATTCTTGACTTTACCAACAAAACCTTTGTCGACATACTTCAGATCATTATGATGTTGAAAGCTCTAACTACGGTTCAAAACGTTCAATGCGCATTTACCCCTAGCCTTGCGTGTTTATTTCGAATTTACCACTGAGTTTAGTTTGCAGGTTTGACTTTATGTGCTTGTGCGCGTTGTTATTTACCATAACTGAAGACAATATACTGCAGGCACTTGTCCGTAGGTCAGCCGATATAAATCTTGACGCGTATTAAAGGAGGTGGAAAACCAAAATAGATTTTAATTGTTCATGAACAATAACCGTTTATCACAATGAAATAAACTCTTGTTTTGAATTTCAGCTTTGCTCATTGTCGAGGTAGCTTAAAGGGAATTTTCGCACCCTCCGGGTTTTCTTGGAATAGAGACCATTGCCTCTATATCTTCCCAGGGAGAACCAAGATTGAAGCAAGCTATTGTGTTATTAAATCGGCGGCCATCTTCACAGAATCAAAATCAAAGCATCGCAAATGAGATACGGGTCGTGAAGACCGCGTTCACAAAAGGCAACATATTTTAATAGTTCCCTATAAGTGGCGGAAAATAACGCGAAACGATGCCGCAGCGGTTATTACTGAATAGCGGATAGATTTTATTATGTTTCGTGTATCACCACACGACAAGTGTTATTGAAATGACCACTTACTACAAGCGATCATTTCTACGAAATTAACACAGCCCATGTCGATTTCAAACGAACTATGTGCTTACTAGAAGTCGCGAGCAATAAAGATCACATTGATCTAATCTTGTGGGATGAAAAACGCGCTACTTAATCTACATTCCTTTATCACGCATTTTCATTACTACAAAACCTCGTAAAACGTGGCTTTCAACATAAAATTGCAAAGTATTGACTCCACTTACTTGGACAGGGCTCCGCTCTGCCTTCACTGATTAGCACGAGGCTGGTTGATATTACAAGTAAGACCTTCGTCGACAAGAACATCACGAAAGAAATCAAAGGAACTGTTTCCACTTTCCCCTGCAAATCCTAAGATCGCTCGCTCCAGCACCAAGGTAGTCACAACGTACCATCCAATGAAATACTCCGCAAGGCTCTCAATCTGCCGTAATGAATAGCAGTGTTAAAAGGGTGAATTTGTCGATCGCGGCTCTCAAAGCAGCGAGTCATTTAGCGCTTGCTATCTTGAGGCACGGTGATAGGACATGACTCACAACTTGCTTATGAACACTGACCGCATGAATTATGAATGCTTCGGTATCTTCTGTCACGTTTCTAACTGTCAGTTTACTTTAGTGGCATTGAGCATTATTCGTGAGCAAACTTTGTAGCGTCCGACCGCGATGTTACGATGAAAATCACAACGTTACAATCGCACTTCGAAGCTCTGAACAGACAGAGGAAATATACGAACCGGGCACAAGCAGAAGAGGAAATGAAATATTTTCACTTCCTGCGAAGACTACTCCCAATAAACAATAACTAAAAATTAGCATACCTTCACAGTTCTGTTTTTTTAAACGTCCATTTTGCAATAAAAAATTTCTATTTCCATAAACGCAGTAGAAATTCTAGGAAAATGCTGAGAGAATATTTCCCGTTTGAGCAGTTACTGATTGTCCACACTTCGACGAAATTCAATAACAGACCACTTAGGCGCAGTCAACTGAACAATGATCACGAATTAACCTTGCATTGACAGCGGTTACCATTGTTATACGATACACTCGTGCAGCGATTACATACCGCGCAACTTCCGGTGACAGAAAACCTCTCTATGCCTCCCCCGTGGTGGTTGACTGTATCTCCGTTCACTTTAGCTCGACTCCCAACTGTTTCAGCGAAAAAGAAAACTGACGGAGCCTAGTGATCCTGTAGTGCTGTGGAATAACGTTGAGCACGGTAAATCGAGATTTTCTCAAAGAAAAGTTTGCGTTTTGCTTTCTGGAGTTGTGGTCATCTATCAGCATGGGTGAGGGTGGGTGCCCTGAGAGTGTGATACCTTCCAGAATATTCACACCCCTGAGCGTCACGAATCTTGGCAAAGCATATTGTATGGAACTAGTGATGCGCTAACAACTGCTTACCAATATAGCGGCTTCAAAACAAAGCAGCTCGCACACCTTGATACAAAAAGCTTTTTGAAGGGATCAATTAACTTGAACGCTATTGTTTTGCAAAAAGCCAAATAACATAAAATAATAGCAAGGGCTCAGTGATATAAATAACTAATAGCACGCAGGGGATTTAGATCCCTGCAAATCGCGCAGCTGTCTTCGGCAAGAAAAGTAAGCCTCTCGCTTGGTTTCTAGTTTAGAGTTAGTGGAATCGGTGCGAGATCGGTCAAATACACTTGGCAGTTAAGTTATCCTGAATTTTTACGTTGGATCGGTCGCTGAAGGACTGCAAAGCAAGTTGGTTTGGGATCCTTTGTATGGCTCAACAGATCAGCGCTGCAAATCTCTGAACAAAGTTTCTTTTAATGAAACTGGAATTAGTAAATTCCATCTTAATTTCCTTGGGTATTATACAAGACTGTCACAAGATCTTAAATTGAATTCCAATTTCTCCATCCATGGCTCGACTCCACGAGATACCTTCCGGAGGTGAACATTTTTTTACCTTGTTTTCAAGTTTCTTTACCTCAAGGCCACCGCTGGGAATTTTTTAAGCTTCTAACTGCGATTATTTGATCCACAAAAGAATTATTTATAAATTTATAAATCGATAAATATTTCTTTTTGTTTTTGCCTCATTTGCTACATATGATAAAAACAAGGTTTAAAACACCTGTCCTGGGGAAGGTGATCACAGCAAGAAAGACGGGAAAAAAAGAACACATATGTGGTTTTTTCATTCAGTCCAATTTTGTCATCCTTGAAACAGTCCCGTTTTGAAAACGCCAGATGATTCCTCGTACGCTCCACGCTACTTTCGCGAACACAAAGTTCAGATAACTGTATGTGATCGTCCATTTCCTTTTACTGGCTTCTGTGCGCTATGTCTTCGAATTTTTCTTGGCGGAGTGGAGGCAGTGCTGCTTACTTTATTTTTATCTTGGACGAAATATTACCTTTAATTCCCAATTTCTTAAGGTCGTTTACCTGAATAAAATTAAAGTTCTCTTGCTCGAGGCACACGGTCCAATGCGCAGCTGATGATTGGCAGCAGTTTAACCTTGGCATTGTAAGTGGAAAACATTTTACTACGCTCCTCGTTTCACTAAAAAAAAATCTGAAAAAGTCCAAAAAACATATGGTGCTACAAAAATTGATCCCTTTATACTTTAAGTCCGGTGAGCAAGAATAAGACATAAACTTATTTTACGTATTTAAAAAGAGCAGTGACCTAGCCGGAGAAAAAACACTCCAGATCACTTGGGGAGCTAAATAGTACGTGCAGATACGCGATCCATATGGGCGCGATCCTTACCGCGTGCCGGGTCTATTGTAAGGGTACCTATTGGGCCCTATTTACAAGCTAAACCATGGTCCAAAGAATAGCATGTTCATGTGGTACTGATTGTAAACGACTAATATAGTGTAAATGCGTGGAAAAAGTGTCTGATGCTGACGCCAAGGCATGTTTACATCCTTCGCTAATTATCATCCGTTGAAGTTTGGTCTGTTGCCAGAAGGACAATATCGTCCCGCTATAAAGCTTTGCATGTGCACGATTCTAAAGCCTGTGGGTCAAATGTTGGAAGTTTAGTATCAGTTCAAGAAAGCATATATGAGTATATAGGATAAAACGCTAACTAGTTTAATACTCATCAAGCTGCTAACTTGCTATATGCATTTAATTCGAAACTTGCAATTATAAACGAGTGAGCTGGTTTGCACGCCGTGCGAACCAGTCGAGTGATGGACCATAGGCCATAAGGACCTTTGAGAGCTACAACTCCTGGGTTTTACAAAGGGGTGAGTTAGCAATGGTGACTTAAGGTGGTGAGTTAATTTGGGTGAGTTGCAAAATATTGAAAATTCAAGATTCTGCGGGCATAATCTTGAAATTCAAGATTTTGCCGGTTTTCAAGATTATGACGGTAAGATATTGACGGTAAGACATTTTGCCGGCAAAATCTTGAAAATTCACGATTTTGCCGGCAAAATGTTGAAATTCAAGATTATGCCCGCAGAATCTGGAATTTTCAAGATTATGCCGGCATAATCTGATTCTATCTTCAAACACACGGAACGGCTATGGGTAGTAAAATGGCTATAGCCTTCGCCAATATTTTTATGGCAAAAATAGAACAAGCAATCTTGAGGC
>Ga0126336_10001947_pt1 | contig 11389 bp, 8 predicted proteins | sample SidCmetagenome_FD_92530 | JGI IMG/M metagenome (GOLD analysis project Ga0126336, IMG submission 92530) | Coral microbial communities from El Islote,Puerto Morelos, Mexico - Siderastrea C C metagenome | ecosystem: Host-associated > Invertebrates > Cnidaria > Coral | place: El Islote,Puerto... | reverse complement strand
ATACATACATACATACATACATACATACATACATACATACATACATACATACATACATACATACATACATACATACATACATACATACATACATACATACATATATACATACATAAGCCTGCATAGAAAACATTTTTGTGCGGAGTAATACAATAAATTAGTGTGAATTAAACAAATGCGAACATTGTCACGAGGGAAAGCCAGGTGAACATTGCTAGCCATAATGGTAAAAATCCTCGCGTTGAGCTCTCCTGTATGAATGGTTGCGGCATTAGTAACATGTCAAGCTAAAATTAAAGTGTTCACGCCTCTTCATACCATTAAGGCCGCAGATGAGAAACTAGGTTGTCAGTATTTATTTATTTAAAGCGTATACACAAAGTGCGACGAACGGTAGCGACACTGCACGAAATATTCATGAACAGCCTCTTCAGTAAAACTTTCAGTTTCTGAATCAGTAATTACACACGCGTTAAATTGTGTGCTACGGATATCTTGTGACTTTTAAGCATCTCTAAATAAAAAAAATACTGTGGAAGTCCGGTTTTTTTTACGTTCAAACATTAATAAAAACGTTTTAGAAGTTTTCCAACAAAACAAAACAAAAACTAAAACAATGCTCCTTATAGCTAACATGGAGCTTCCAAAACGCTTACATTCTTTAATCCAAATATTTGCGATCTCTAAATTACAACGCATTGGTCTTTTCTGGACAGTGAACAATAGCTGCTAGAATTTGATTTCCATAATTAGCATAATCTCACCTTAAACATTCGCGTTTATTCGGTAAGCCTTCGGAAGCCCTTAAGGCCGCGGGTGACAAGCTACTCATGAATAAATTTATAAGGCAAAATTTTGGAGGAGGTCTTACGGAGGTCTTACGTTATATCGTGAAGGTTTTGGAGCCGATTCCGTTGAAAGTTAACAGAGAGCTTGGAGAATGGTTGAAATGCAACAAAGTTGTTTTTGGTTCGATAGATTGCGCTTCTTTGCGATGCTATGAGCTCCCAAAGTTACGATTTTGTAAAACGCAACTCTGTGTCCAAGATTTCTCCTCGTAAAGAAGACAACACTTCTTGATTTTACCACTCATTGATCAGCTAAAACCTCTATTGTGTCACAACAGAAGCTGATTATAGGATTTCGAGTTCCATTGAAAGTTGTAAGCTTTTAAATGAGTAAAATCATCCTTGTTTAATTTTGAAGCCATCAATATTTTGTTAAAAAGCCTGTTTGAAAAAATTGCTTCTGTTGTGACAATCTACAATACACCTACTTTATCTGCCTGTTGTTTCAGTTCAGGAAATTCTACATCCGCGCTGTATTCTTGGACACAAAATTGGTGGTTTTAGGGCTTCTGAACGCTTACCAAATAACACGACTGTTTAAGGTAAGGTTATGCTAATCATGGAAATTAAATTCTAGTAGCTATTGTTCACTGTCCAGAAAAGAACAATACGTTGCAAATAAGAGATCGCAAATATTTGGACTGAAGAATGTACGCGTTTCTGAAGTTCTATGTTTACTATAACGAGTAGCATTATAGTATGTTAGGTTTTGTTGGAAAACTTCTAAAAAGTTTCTATTAACGTTTGAACGTATAATAAGCCGGACTTCGACAGCATTTTTTATTACTTTCAAATGCTTAAAAGTCACAAGATATCCGTGGCACTCGATTTAACGCACGTGCAATTATTGATTCAGAAACTGAAAGTTTTACCGAAGAGCCTATTCATGAATATATTTTGTGCCATGTCGCTACCATTCGTCACACTTCGTGCATATGGTTTAAATAAATGAATACTGATGACCTAGTCTCTCACCCGCGGCCTTAAACCACCAATTTTGTGTCCAAGGATACAGCGTGGATATAGCATTTCCTGAACTGACACAACAGGCAGAAAAACTAGGTGTATTGTAGATTGTCACAACGGAAGCAATTTTTTCAAACAGGCTTTTTAGCAGAATATTGAAGGCTTCAAATGTAAACAAGTACGATTTTACTCATTTAAAAGCTTACAACTTTCAACGGAACTCGAAATCCCATAATCGGCCTCTTTTGTGACACAATAGAGGTTTTAGCTGACCAATGAGTGGTGAAATCAAGAAGTGTTGTCTTCTCCACGAGGAGAAAACTTGGACACGGAGTCGCGTTTTCCAAAATCTTAACTTTGGGAGCTCATAGCATCGCAAAGAAGCGCAATCTATCAAACCAAAAACAACCTTGTTGCACTTCCACCATTCCCCAAGCTCTCTGATAAGTTTCAACGGAATCGGCACCCAAACGTTCAAGCTATAAAGTTTTTAACGTAAGACCTCCACCAAAATTTTGCCTTATAAATTTATTAATGAGCAGCTTGTTACCCTCGGCCTTAAGCAATGACTACAGTTGTTATTAACAAAGGTTGAACTCAGAACAAACTAAAACTGACGTAAACCCTTTGATTTACTATAAACTGAGCTGACACGAAGTAAATTGGCCATAGTAAGGAGAATCAGAAGTCAGTAGAGTACTCGAAACATCATCTTTTGAATTTCTTTACGGTAGCCAATTTACGTTAAAATCTGTTGATAAATCAAAATGTTTGTGTGACGTTTATCTTGGGTGGTTTGTGACTAAAGTATAACCATTCGAATAAAAGAAGTTGAACAAAGTCCTGTCGGACGGTATTTTTAAAAAAAGAAGTCAAGAAATTTTCCTATTTCGAATTCAGAGGGTTCTCTTTTATAAATGTAATTACTGGCAAAAAATCCGAAGGTAAAGTCGCGGGAAAGGTTTATTTAAAAATAACAACTGGGAAAACGCCGTTACACGAATTTGTGGCAGCCGGACGCTCCTGGTAATACGCTCCTCCAGTTGCGTCTTGAAGCAACCTTACGCCTTCCACATAGACGAAGGGCTATGCCTGAAACGTTTTCACACGATGACACTAATTATTATTTCTATTATTTTTAGCGTCGTACTTTGGAGTTTACTTAAATCCAAAACGGAGTTTTCCAAAACGAATAGCATCGGAATATGCCAACACGAAGTATTGTTTTCAATGTTATCATGTGGGCAGCGGAAAACGAATAATAAGGCATATTTTTGGACAGGAAACGTTTTTGAAAATCGCTGTTAAACCCCCGTTTCCAGGAAAATGAAGGAAAACGTGTGGTTGTTAACAGCCGTAATAATAAAATCAGTGGACAAAGAATCGTCGCACGCGCTATCGAACGCAGAACGAGACTGTGGGATATGACGTCACAGTTGCTACTTGGCGCGCTGTTTTTGATTTTTTTATTCACCATCAGTCAGATTTAGGAACATGACTGTGAAGTTTTGGCTATTATTACATAGACCTGTCGGTTTCATCTGGTGACTTTCGAGTGAGGCAAATGAAGTTGTGGTCTATATTTGTGTTATTTTACCTATCACTTACTGCAGTTCATCCGTTCTGGCATGATAAAGAATTAGATATCATCCATGGAGTATACGCGAAGATGCCTGTGGCAATTAGGCACGTCGAGTTCATAGGTACTGCTGATAACGGGACGTTGGACTGTTTTGTTCCTGGCTTCACTCAGTATAGGTGGGAGCTGATAAATAAAGCAAGCTCGGGACCATACGCCGAATCATCTAGCCTCGTTTTGGACGGGAAAATAAAGGAGCATCAGTCCACGTTGAAAATTGGAAAAGGTGGGTTTCCTCTGGCTACTGAGATGTTAGTTGTGTCCTGCGAGCTTATGCTCAATGACCGACCAAAATTCCAGATCCTCTGGGTCGTGACTCGGTTGCATTCACCATTAGGATACCCTACGGACCCAAGAATATGCACTTTCAACGTTCCCAGTTTTTATGAAGTAGGGTGTGACCGTTATAAGTGGACACACAGCACGGACTGCTACTTTGAGACTGGCAAAGATTATCGAGGCGAAGTGTACTTCACTAAAAGCAACCCTCCAACGACATGCCAGTATTGGTTCCAGAATATGCCAAATTCTGGAAGCTCTGATTTCAAAGTGGACTTGAATAAAGAACATCGTTATTGTAGAAATCCGAATAACGAATACAGCCCGTGGTGCTTCACGACCTCGACTAAACATAATCTGCGCAAACAGTCTTGCCGTGTGCAAGAATGTTCGGACTGTATGTATGGAAATGGCGACGGGAATTTTGATCTTTACGACGATTTTAACCCTATTTCCAAGTGGAAGCGGAAACTCCCGGAATATAAAGGACGAATAATCACGACCGTCAAAGACGACGAGAAGGGCCGCCCGCGATTGTGCATGTCCGGGAAAGGATGGGAATGGAATCTTTGTCGACCAAGAGAAGGAAAGGCGAAGCCGCACTGTTTCATTGCGAAAGATAAGAGTGACGAACCGCATATTAAACATAAATGGGACGACAGGCTAGTACTAGTAGAATGTAGGATACCTCAATGCACGGTCAGACAAGTTTGGTTTTTGTTTTTTGACTCAAACGCGAACCCATACTACAAAGAATCTAACTTTCAAGCGGCGGAAATGGTTGTAGTCCATGGGGAAAGCGTTTACTTCTTTTTTTACGCATTTGGAATCCACCAACCGAATGGACTAAGTGTCGGCTCTGACGATCTGAAATTAGCAAAATTTGCAAGAAAGTTCGTCATGAAAGGTCGTGCCCCGCCAGACAGGTTCAGCACCGTAACGATATACAATCTCCATAGAGAGATGACTGGAAATTACTTTATACAGTATACCTTCGTAGAAGGAGATCCCCGAATTCAGCAAAGCACGTTCAAGGGAAACTTTCGACTTGACGTACGTTATCCCATGAGTTTGTCAATAAAGCCTGCGGTTTTAGAAGTCTGTAAAGGACGGAGAGGAAGTCTGAGTATTGAAGTGTCCGGTGGGTTTAAGGTCTGGGAAGACACTCTCAAGTGGAAGTATGGAAATTCGAAAAACAGCGTTAACAATGAGATATCAGTTGACAATTCATTGTTTGAACTCTCCGCGGATTTTAGAAAGCTGTCTATTAAGGAAATGAAAAAAGATACTTGGATTACGGTCGAAGGAGACTCTTATTCTGGAAAAGCAAGTACTACGGCACAATTCAAATTAAAAGGTAAGATTAATCTGTTTTCAATGAAGCCACTAAATTTTTACAACGAACACTAGAAACCTGAAGTCGTGTTCTATAAAATTGATTGTCTTCGGCTGGTTTGGTTAATCAGCCGTTGCAATCATAGGGGTTATACTCGTCGTGGTTAAAACGATAGAACCAATTTTTAAATAGCTTCTGAGAAGTTTTCAGTTGAGTGTCGACAGTAATTCGCTTGCTTTGATTTTGCTTTTCTTAATCTTGTGCCACTCTCTCAACCAATCAGAAGTAAACAAGCAATTGTGTCTTTGCTGAGTTTTCCCGCACTTGGCGCCCGGTACACGTATTTGCTTCGAGTTCTGATTGGTTCATTGGGTAATTTGTGTTTGTTGTGATTGGCAAGGCTAATTAGTTCGGTTTTGGTTTAACGACACCTAACGGAAAAGCGCTCTTTTTTAAGAAACATCACCCAAATACACCACTAGGCAATGTTTTTAGCTGTAAGGATCCATCGAATGAGAGTATGTATAGTAAGTAAAATGTATGTATAATAATGCACTCCAACTCTACCTGTACTTTTAAACTTGTCTCGCAGATCAACCCCATCTTATCGCTACATCGCCGTCCCAAGTCTTTGCTCTACCGGGCGACGAAGTTTCTCTGTCATTGGAAAAAGCGAGTGGGTTAAGGACAAGATGGACATTTGACGCACAACTCATACCAGACGTTCCAGACGATCCTGATATGGCGTTTGAACGCGGTCTTAAGGAAAAACTAGTTACAGAAACCCTTGTCATCAGTTCATTGGACTGGAGGCACTTTGGAGTCTATGCTGTTGAAACAGAGAAAGATGGCTGTCGCGAGGAAACGACATTTCATATCCAGCACGACAAAGGTGAAAGTTTTAATATAGTCTATGTTTTGTTTTTGAATAAGTTTAATTCCTAGTGGTCGTGCAGAGAAAGGTGATTAATGCCCATTCTCGTCCCCAGAGCAGCGATCCCTTAGGTCAGCGCCACGGATCGAGAGCTCTGGCAGGGTCCGAAGCAGGAGGTCCGCGAAACACGGACTTCCGGCTTTCTGAGCAGCCTCAGAAATTTGAAACAATAACGGTTACCATCGGTTACAAAAATGGGCAGCTATTACGCTTGCGCATTATCCTGGCCCCTGCCAGGGCTCTCGATCCGTGGCGCTGGCCAAAAGAATCGCAGCTCTTGGGACTAAAATGATTAATGTCTTTCGAACACGTTAATCCTCATTCGATTGAACAACTTTTGAACGTCGGAAGACCTTCATTTGGCTTGGATCGACAGCAGGTATTAAGAAATGTTTTTGTCTTCTTTTTAACTCTTAAAAATTATTTTTTCTTTTATATAATAATTCCATTACGAACAGAAAGGGAGATCAACGAGGAACTCAACTCAACTTCTGTTGACGAGCAGGAAAATGGTGAAATTGATAGTGATAAACCCATCATTACAAAATCAGGTAAAGTTGTCATTTTATTGTTAAAGGAGCAATTCCTTTAAAGAGATGGAGTTGCACTTCAAAATTTTACTTTCCAATTATAATGCGCGCAATCATTGCCTGTCAGTGAGTGGAAAACGATGATCAAAGATTGTGCTACGCCATTATTTTTCCTTTAACGTGCAAAGAAACGCTGTTGCAATACAAGTTGCGGTTATACTGCGCGTGCAACACCCTCTCTCCGCAATCTATCTTGCAACGAAAAATTGCTGTGTAATCGAATTGCAGGAAAATAGACTAGTCTTCTATTGTTCGCAACGTTGAGAGATACGTTGCAGCGTGTAACTATTCTGAAATTTGCAATGCTTTCGTCATTACTGCGTTGCAAGTTGAAGGAAACTCATCGCCTCATGTAACAGCGCCTCAAGGCAACCAGATCCGCGTATGTGGAATAGACCATGGTGTATGTCTATTTGCGTCTATTCCACGGTATTCTATTTAAACAACAGAGTTCTTCTGTCGAAGACATTATAGTGTGATAGGCTGCCCGAAGAAATTTGATGTTCCCAACAATTATTAGCCCGAGAATGTAGTTCAAGAGCTTATGTGAAGTTTTATCATCAAATTTCCGAGGAAACCTATCACACAAAGGGCCTGAGACAGAACGACTCTATTGTTTGCATTGTGCAACGCTGAATTTTGAGCGAAACTTGCCGAAAACGGGCACTATGTGCTTATGGGCGCCTTCTGAGGAGAGACCCTACGTGTCACGTGATCGATGTCGACCAATGGAAGCACGCCAAAATTTAGCGTTGTACTATAAACATCCATACATCCAGTTTTTCATCTTTTTATCAATCTATTTCGTTTATTTATTGGTGCATTATTTGTTTCAGGCAAATGTAATGTTCAACAACTGACGTTAACCAAACACGACAAAAGAAGCTACGCAAGCAACTGGACAATGGGTAAATTTAGCCGTTAGTTAATGAAGCATTCACGTCAACAAAGATCAAATGACGAAAAGACAGTATAATGAGTCCGTGATAGAACAAAAAAGTAGAACAAAAATATATTGAAAAAAAAGGGGGGAATGTATGGTAGGTGGTAAATTAAAAGCCGGGATTTAAAAAAACAAAGTAAAGAATAAAGAAAACAGAAACGAAAAACGTCTACGACGCTTTTCATAGTCACAATCAGTTAACTGAAATTGGTAAACGACGGTATACTTTACTGGTTACGTTACTGATTGGAGAAACTTTTGTAAGGCGGTTGTCGTATAATCAAAACCAGCACGTAGTTAGTAGCAATTTTTCCTGATTGGTCGACTATGAAACCTGCACGGTGCACCGATTTCGTAAGATAGAACTCAGTCAACGATAAACAAAGATTGTGCACGGTCGTAGAACTTTCAACATAAATTGCAGCACCTTTGTTTTGGCCTTTGAAACTTGCAAGGTTTCATAACCAGTCCCTCGAGTAACTATGCGCTGAACGTCTACGATTTGAATGCAATGTTTGCGTGGGTGACCTGTGACTCTTCAATCGCCTTCGATTCAGGTGCGACTTTATTTTTCTTCCTTGTTTCCTTTTTCGCCAGAGGTTCCATGTCACAGCAAGGAAGAAGAAGGAGTCACGACTTATGATCATGTAATCGAGGAGTTGTCACCTTGTAGTGTTATTACTGGCTACAGTTTCACGACTAGGACTCAGAGACCTTATAAACTCCTTATCAGTGCTAATGAGACGCAAAAGCTGAAGGAGTACACTGGTGACGTTAACGTGAAGGTATAAATTTTAAAGTTATATGCCTAATGTGCTCGGTGGCCTGTTGTTTTTAGTGGATACAAGGCTTGTAAAAACCCTCATGCTTTTCATAATTAAAAAATGATGATGATGATGATGATGATGATGGTGATGATGACGATGATGATGATGACCAGGAACTGATTGATGTAAGAGCAACAACATGATCCAAGTTGTGTTAAAACCAGTGAAATAGAAGTAAGACAGTTTAAGCCCTCTTAGATACTAATTCCGTTGTTTTGTTGTATACGCTGTTGTTGTTTTTGTTAACAAAATGCAAGGAAAGTCTTAGGAGGGAGTACTAATACTACCGGTCGCTTGTGCTAGAGAAACTGAGATTAGGCTCGTGCAGGCTTTATCTCTTACCTTTCGTATACAAAAAAACATACGTTTTCGTGGAGGGAGAAAACGAATACTACACTTCTTGCTAAAATATTCGTCGTCAATCAATTCCCCTAAATACTATTAACCCAAAGCGATCTCCTTATCTTGACTTGCTTTCCTCTGTTTCATTTCTAGACATCTCACATCCAAAGTAACAACGATGAAGCGTGGGTTTACAATTACTACTTCAATGAACCAGTTGCTGCTCGTTTGGTGCAGTTTGTCGCCAACCAAGTTGAAGAATCGAAGTGTTTGTTTGGGTTAGCTTTGAGTGGATGTAGTTTAGGTATGGGCTTTTGAACATAGGACTTTTGACAGCAGTCACTAAGGGTACATTCTTTTGGGACTATTCCGTTTCTTCCGGAAAAGTAATAGGTATCGAAAGATCACGAAACCTGCTGCTACAGGTTCTCAAATTCCGTAATAGTGCCAAAGAATACGCCTTCAAGATACAACTGCATTGATTTACCCGCTTCGTTGAGCGCGAACAACTCTACAGTTGCGCATCCGTCGTTTTCTCTCCAGTTAGCACCCATGTCTTTTTGTTCGCTTTGGATTGGCTTTGGGGAGGGGTGGGGAAGGAAGGTAAAATATGGTGCGAAGGTTGGGATATTTTGTTCTAAAATAGGGTTTAGGTTTCGAGTTGACAATCCAATAATAATTATTGAGAGGTATTCCTTTTGCGCTGGAGAGGAGAGGATAAGCACCTGTATGTATGTGTATGGTGTAGTGCTTAATACATACATAAATACATACATACATTGGATAACATAACAGCTCATATGCCAAAGGTCCAACTGGACTTGTTGTCGTCTATGAGGTGGCTGTGAGTTGGGAAGAGTGGAACTGGTGGTGGCGAACTAAGGAAGGATTTAATCTTTAGTTGAAAGCGAGATGAATTTTTATTCTCATTAGGAGAGTTTCGTTTTGTCTCGTTTCAGTGAAGTCTAGATGTAAACCTAAGAGTTTTTCCCCTGATGAAATCATATGCGGCGATCGCAAGAGTTCTCTCCTCAACAAAGAAGAAGTTAAGAAGATGGCCTCGTGCAATCTGATTACTAGTTATCAGTTTGCATCTAATGTATCAAGGCGCCATAAATTGCTTATAAGTGGACAAAACTCCATGTTGTTGACGGAATATGACGGCGATATGCAGGTTGAGGTAAGTTAAAAAGAATGGAGATAAATCACACTTACCGGTTACATGTATTTCCTTTCTTCGGCCCTGGTTGCATTGTTTCCCGCTGCCTCGTCCCCAGGCGCCGGTTTAACGCGGGCAAACAGGGAGCGCGGGGCGTCGTGGGAAGGATGCAAAACGCGGCTGCAGTGCACCTATCCTACAACGCCACGCGCACCATCACATAGTAAGGAGGGACGCCTTGGGACGAGGCAGTTGTTTTCCGCGCTTGGTACCGTCACATGCATTGCCGCTCTTGCACAAATTGTTGGGTGCTTGAGACAGGTAGGGTGTTTTCCCGCGCTTTTCGCCTGTTAGAAGTTTATTTGAGCTTGTCCCCTTTGTTAGACAGTTACATGTTTTCCTGACACGCTTAAAATAGGTTATTTGATTTCCTCCGCTTGACACAGGCTCTATGCTTTCCTGCGCTTGGCACCAGTTAGATGTTTTTTCTGAGCTTGTCACCGGTGGCGTTCTGTTACTAAGGGGTGTGTGAAAGAGCGTCGTGTCCGTAATACTTGGGTCCGAAATGGCTTCGATGGTGTTCAGAACAGTGAGTCGTCAGTCATATCGAGGTGTCCGTCATGGAGGGATGTCCCGGCGTAGCAGCGGGGTGTGGCAATAGCGAATTGTTGGTAAATGCGGGTTGTACATAATACTAGGATTTCTATGATAGCCTTTTGTCCGTAATATCGAGTTATCAGTAATAGATGGGCGTCCGTAATAGTAGGGTGACGTTAATTGCGAGTTGTCAGTAATAGCGGTGTGTCCGTTAAAAAGCGGTTTGCTCTTAGTAAATTATAGTCCGTGATAGAAGGATGTCCAGTAAGAAAGGGTTTTCTGTAACAGCAGGTCGTCACTTGAAAGTATGCGTTGATCTTAAATATGGTTTTTTCTCTGTGTAATAGCTTTTTATTTTTTTTTCCAGACAGAGTTTTCTGAGGGGGAATGGCAATTTTTCATCAGTTTAACTGAACCTGTTCCTGCACGATACGTGCAGTTTGTTCCTGATGATGACGACGGTGGTTCCCTGATGTTAAATAACTTGCAGATAACAGGATGCCGGTTAGGTTAGTAATGCATGAGGAAACGATTTCATGTTGTACACTGGTATGTGGAATTTCGATCGGACGATGGAGAATTCTTTGGATCGAAGCTTATCTCATCATCGTGTCGCGCTGTTTCTGTAGACAAGAACTTTACTTCACATTGTCTCTCCCAATGTAGTATTCAGCTGTATTAATGGATGCCGTCCAACCGTTAGAGAAACCTACGAGACTGCTTGTGGTTAACCCGCGATGGACTAGCAACCCATCCAAGGAGGGAATGTTGGGTGTCATGGCGTGAATGTTTTGCTTCATGTAGAGATTAAGAGTCAGTGTCAGTAAAAATCAAAGATGGTCCTTAACATCGCGGACACAGCTCAAAATTAGATTTCGCTGGTACTTTTTATATTGATAGTCTATTGTTCCAAAGTAAACGAAACGGGT
>Ga0126336_10001946_pt1 | contig 11389 bp, 6 predicted proteins | sample SidCmetagenome_FD_92530 | JGI IMG/M metagenome (GOLD analysis project Ga0126336, IMG submission 92530) | Coral microbial communities from El Islote,Puerto Morelos, Mexico - Siderastrea C C metagenome | ecosystem: Host-associated > Invertebrates > Cnidaria > Coral | place: El Islote,Puerto... | reverse complement strand
CAGGAATGAAAAACATTTTTAATAACATCTTCCAACCTGAATGGCGGCCAACTTTGTTTTGGGGAAGGGGGGGGGGGATTAAAGTGTCCGGAATAGCAAGACCACCGAACGTATTGTGAGTTCTATCCGTAAGACCGAATTCAAATATGCACTGATCAGTTCGCATTTGAGCGCGGGTTTGCAAGCTGTCCCAGGAGCTATTGAGTTTTAAGTCTCCTCTGACTACTCAAGCTGACCGATTCTAGCTTTAGGCGTTATTCAGGCCTGAATATGAACTTCACGTCAGGCCTAAAGATGTTAAGGAATCCAAGCCTTGAAAATCTATCATATGGCGCAGTCGCAGCCCGCACACAGGCTTTCAAAAACAACCAAGTGCTTATTAACAACACAAAGCACATCAAATTTAAGATGATTTAATACTTTCACTAATTTTAGAATAAAGCTAATGCTAGCTGCAAATCAAGAACTGCGAAAATAAATTCCTGAATCTTGCAAAACACGCATGGGGAACAAATGCGTCGCATTTTAGCATCGGCTTTCTCGTGTTAACCTTGGGCTATTACAACAGAGCTCAAAATAACATTAGCACCTGGTATTGAATGGGCTACAGAAAGCAAAGAACAAAGCAGCACATACACAAAAATGAGCGTAATCACAGCAGATTTCTATCCTCCGAGACGATTTCTTAGCTTTAATCTCTTGATACTAAATAGGCGATCAAAAATGCCTTTCTGGCGGACGCAAGTGAAGCCGAGACAAACTCTGGTAAACTCTGCGTCACACATGAAGGGAAAATCCCCAAATATCACGCAGGCAAATGCCTGAGAATGTATAGCTTCTTCATATCAGGCCTTTAAAACAAACACGTTTATTACACGCGAATCATTATTGTGTCAGTTTTCCTTTCTTGAAAGTTCAATTGTGTTATCGGAAGATGCACAAGCTTGTGGCCTGCATATTTGGCTTGCGTATGTCCGCGGTCACAACCACACTAGACAGCCGGGGGAGGAAGGACCATGCAAAAGTGACAGGGGTGATCATAGTACCTATTTGAGGTTAAAAGCCGAGATTTGGTACCACTAACGGTGTTTAAGACGAAGTTAACCCGGAACTTTTTTGAGCGTTGAGCCAGAAAAAATGTGACGAAAGGAATTTCTGTCAAATGCCAGTTAGTGTGTTGTACCTCTTATAAAGGGGTATAGTAAAAATGTGGAGTTGTGGTACATGTACCCTTTACATGGCAGGACCTCCCCTCCCCCCTAGGCAATTCCGAAAGTTCTTAGACTCTTAGACATTTTAGGGGAGTAGTATTACAGTTCTTGTAATCCGAAGCTTTCCAGAAGACGGCTATGAGACCGCCGGGAAGAGCCGTAGGTAGCTGAAAAATCGAGAGCCAACGAGATTCTGGTGGCAAGGTCGTGAGGGAGAAGAGATTGTTATAAAAAAAGACTGCTTTGTATTATGTCTGTCACGTATTTTATGTAATACGGTATCCAGTCGACAGATAAGTTTTCTATTCTCTTGATTCCCGGAATCAATCGGTGACAGCTAGACACATCAGACACCGGTGTATCAGCAAAACAGATCGAGATCCAGCAAACAAACTCACTGAACAAAACTATGGAAGCTGAATAGAGAAGGACCAGCAAGTGTCGCAAGAGTGGGTCTACGATTTCCTCAGGGAAATATTGACCTTACATTCTTCTACTTGGGAAAGTTCCATTAGGCCAATTCAATTGACTTCCGTTTTTCGGACGAACGCCACACCAATCACCAGACTCACCTTTCTGTCCTTCCAGACACCAAGCTTCTCCTCTACCCTTTCTTATTCCGTTAAGTTTAAACACAAAGTACAGCAAACCTAAGGACAGACATTCAACGCATGCCAGCTCAAAGAATCCCAGCGTATCGGATCTGATCAGGCGAAAGCCGTCCTAGAGTATCTGATCCCCGGCCCGCCCTCTGAAACCTCCAAATATAGAGATAAGCCCGGTACGCGAATGATGCTGTCACACAATCTCTAAGTGAGTCATGCAGTCTCTATGAGTAGATGGTCAGGACAATTTTTAATCCCACGCGTTCGGGGTTTTGGGAGCGAAAGAAAACTGGCGCGGAAGAAACGAGTGTTGTTTGAGAAAGGTGGATAATAGGTGGACTTGGCCACTTGTAGGAATGAAATAAATAGAGAAGTGTTCTCACATTACATTACATTACATTACATTACATTACATTACATTACATTACATTACATTACATTACATTACATTACATTACATTACATTACATTACATTACATTACACTCTTTTTTTTTATAAGAACCTTTTTTATAAGAACGTCGAGGTTGGGATTGGCCAAAAATTTAAGAACATGTTAAGAACATACTCAGGCTGAGATTTTGTTAAGAACGTCTTTATCTTGTCTTCATATTTGTTTAAGAAGATATTTTGTACATTTGCGGTCAGAATCAGACAAAAAAAGATGGCAGCAAACTAACTGTGGTTACGCTAGACACTTTCACTGCGCATTTGGTGAATGAAATCAAAGCAATCGATTTCCGTTTTCCAACCATTTTAACTGAGACTTCCCTACCGACTTCCCCACCGACGTAGCTCCACATTTCTTTAGAAACAAACCTCCGTTATTCATCTGGATGCACGTCATCTGGGACTTTTTATCGTTCGTCTGATAGACCTATTGTCTCGGGAGCTCATCTTAACAAACTAGCTCAACGGAATACTTCGTTTGGACTGAAAATCCGTATGCTTATCCGTATCCGGAATTATCAGATGAACTGAAAATGCTGGCCCAAGTTCAGCCATTAATTCAGTCCTAGGTAGACAACCCCGTATTGAAACAATGTTAAAAAAATTTCAGTCACGCATTGCCTATAAACTAAATAGTATAATATTTTCCTTTTGAATTTAGCTTGGTGCAGTGAGAAAAAAATACAAACCCCGCTAGAACAAATGTCGCTTGGTCAACTGGATACAAACCTTCGTAGATTTTACGCAGAGGCCAGAAGTAAACTGGAGATGTCTACAGTAAATCTACACTCCTTGGTTTTCGTCACGGCATTGAAAGATACCTGAATGCACCGCCTCTTAACAAAAGCTTGAAGCTCTCTTCCGACCCAAGGTTTAAAAGTTCAAACGAAATGCTGAATGCGACAGTCCGTAGCTTGAAGCGCTAGGGAAAAGAAAACGTAAAACACAAACCGGCGATTGAAAACGAAGATTTGGTGCGGCTGAAGTCCTCACAAGTCCTTTCTTTTACTTCACCTTGTGCTCATAGTTTGCGTTGTCTCGAGCTTTTCCCGAGCGCATAAGCGCAAGCACAAGAATGAGAAAATCTTTTTGTTTTTAGCTTGTGCTTGAGTTTATCCTCGCGCTCATGTTTGCGTCCTATTGGTTCACAAACATGGGTATAGACCTTTGTCACGTGGCGGCCATGTTGAGTCGCCGGAGGATAAAAAGCTTTGTTTTTCCACGTCTAAACTCGTTCTCAAGTTTTTCACTGCGAAGCTAGGCGTGTAAAATGTTTTGTTTTTATGCTAAATAGTAGCCGTGTGAAAAAGGTCTATTGTGCTTATGGTTGTCTGTTGGGCTTATGTTTCTGCTTGCTATATCTTCGCTTCCACGCGCGACGGTTGGTGCGCTAGTATTGCGGTCTGATCACGTAGCATTTCTGATTTAACTGTCTGGAAAATGTTTCTGGTTGGCTACTTAAATAATGTGAGATATTTGGGTAAAGCTATGTGAACAGTACGGAATTTTCCGCGACGTTAAAATAAAACTGACTAAGCGGACAGAATAAATTTAAAAAATACGGAAAAGGTAAAATCAAGAAGTATGAAACTCAATACCATGAATAGTCAGGTCAGAAGGAAACAAGGAATACGCCAAAATATATTTACAGTAGCGCTTATTTGTAAAATAACGATGAGAATCTTCAAGCGCTAACGCCATCTTTTCCGGCAAAGAATTGAAACACCTGGCTATCCTGGAGACTCTGTTGTCGTTTTCTAATTCTTAAAAGAGAAATCGTTCCCAAGCTAAAAAAATGTCTTTTAAAAACCAATTAACAACGCATGTGTTATTTTTTTCATTGCTTTTAACTCCAGTTCAGTCGATGTACATCCTAACCATGCTGTTTTCTAGACGAGAAACGGTTTCATTTCTATAAAAGAAAGGGAAGTAACTGGAAGTAATAAGCTAGCGAAGAAAATACTATTAAGACGAATCTGAATACCGAATTTCACGGTAACGATCGAGTCTGTGATTTTATGAGCGACGCAAGCAGGCACACAAGCACACGATTCTATATATAAAAACACAGTAAAACGGACACGATGCAACAGCAAACAAAACGATCAATTTTTCCGCGATTCCTAATTCCTTGTGCTTGTGCTTATAAGGCTGCGTTCGTTCAGTTTTCACTCGAAACACACCCTAATACGTCTGCAGTACGCCATGAATATTTTACGCTCACTAAACCAGCGAGTTTAATTTATCGAAATTTAGAACATATCGGCAATTTGTTTACCTTCTGATGGCCACTGGTAAGCACTAAATGAAGAATTCTTGAGCATGAGAATAAAACCTATGATTGCTGGTACGAACAAAACGTATACAGCTGTCGTATTTTACTGATATTCCGATCAAAGCCTCAGGCCTACGCGTCAAGACCGCAAGGAAATATGGGGAAAAGTGCGGCTGAAGAAAATGATCCCACGTAAATGGTTATGTCTGTGGTATTTTATTCCATTCTGTTCCATTCTTTCCCAATGAAAATTGTGAAAATTAGACGGAATTACAACTACCCATACCGCACTTTCAGCGCGTTTTGGTCTTGTCGCATATGACGACTGATATTTTCGCATCCAAAGATGACGCTTGCTTGGTAATTTAATTTCGCAACGATAACTGAAATTAGCAGTGTATTTAAACATTTGAAATATTTTCACCGAATGTGTTTCTAATGCCTGAGCTTTACCACTGACAATAAAGAGGGGTTCTGGGACCAGAATTTTTCCTTCAGTAGAACGGAACGGGGAGAATTGGAACGAGGACTTAAAAAGTAGATGAAGTGGAAAAGGAGGTATATGTAAATCGAACTTCTTTCAAACAAATTTGTTAAATCACCTAATGTGATCAAACCGTATCCAGGAGCTGAATTAGTTGAGATAGCGTTCACGTTCCGAGAAAGAGAAAGAAAAATTCTAAACTAATTGTACCTTTTAATTCTATTTATAAAATTCTCATCCCGACAGAAAGTTTTTAATCTACCGGAAATATCCTGATCCAAGATGAAACACCGCCTCATAAAGCGACATATAAATGTTGACAGAGGCGATCCCTCGTCCCTATCCCCCAGTCCTCCACTTTTCTCCCGCGTTCCCCTTCCCTCTTTACGCCTACTGCGCAGGCTAAGAAAAGAGTAGATCTGAGGACTATAGAATAGTACAATATTAATGTTAATTTCGTCTTTCTGTGCCACCAGACCATGTCGGGATGACATTTTTGTGCCGGTGTGAGTGTAATTTCTAAAACTAGCACGTTTTTTTATTATAATGAGATCCTTCAACCTCCCTGTGCGACCACCTCACGTAAGCGACCACCTCTCTTACATGTAAGAGAACATGTCCAAAATACCTAATTTCTTTTTTTCGGTCAATCAATGTATTTGGGACCTTTCGTGAGTGACCTTCTCTACAGGCGACCATTTTAGCGATTTGGTCGCTGACGAAAGATTTGAATTTGCTTAATTAATCGTAATTGGAAATTAGCAATGTGGTACGCTGGCAGGTTGCCGCCGTCATGACAACGGCACTTTCAAGTTGGAATGTAACTGTTAAATAGGTGTTAAAATTAGAATTGTGTGCTAAGTTCGACTCCAACCACTGACGAGTTCAGGTAGACTGCAACAAATTAAAGTCTGCCTGATTTTTGGGTGAATTATTCCCCAATCGGCTAATGACCCCGCGTGGTCTAAGGACAAAGAAAGATTCAGCATCGAGTTTACAGCAAACCCGAAAGGCAATAAGACCACGTGATCACGATTTTCCCCCCATTTTTCATGTTTGCCGTCTGTCGTTTGCCGTTATTAAAGTAAGGCCTGTAGAGCGCTGTACAGGCCTGTTTTGCGTTCGTTAACAACGCGAGGGTTAATTTGACGTTTTTGATTCGTTCTGCTTCAATTACTGGGCTTTGCTCAAGCCCAGTATTGTTTTATTTATTAATCTATATATGATAACCAGTGAGGTGTCGGGCCTTTAGACAAATAGGAAGAAAAAGGGCGTAAAGCGAGCCGACGTTTGACTGTCACCTTAACACAGAGGCTGTCAATTCTTTCACAAACAAGGCGCTTAGTTATGCAGTTACGTCTAAACATCGCAAAGAAATCGCATTCAACCGGTAACTAATGTTTTGGTTAATAGATAGAAAGCTGCTTTTTCTTTGTACTTCAGCTGTTAATGAGTTAATGCTAAGTTTGAGGTGAAATGTCCCATTTTAGAACGTGGAGTGACATTTGCCGTTTGCCTGCGCAAATGTCATGACTGAATAAATTGACTTTGCGAAAACTGTCGTGCAAGGTTCAGGCGTAACAAACGGCGCTTTCGGTACACTGCACCTCAAATGCAAAAACTGCGAGCTTTCCAGTCTAGAGTTCACCTACCCATGAACGCATAACCAACTTACTGTTATAACAAGATACCAAGCAAAAGACTAACAGGAAGTCCAGTCACTTAAAGCAGAGGCCTTGTTTCAGAAAAGGGGACGGTATTATTTATAAATAAATGAATAAGCCTTTTTCCCGTTTTCCATAAACGTATGTGATTACTTGAGTGGAATTTTGAGAGAATGACTAAAGCTGTGGGGAAGTGATCCAAACATGAGTGTTTCTACAGCTGCTTCAAGTTCACAAGTTCACTGAGGAGTGTAGCAAGAAGCTATGAAATTTGCTTATGTTTGCTTGCAATCACATTGGAGCAAACAAATTGGCGTAGTGTCCCGATGGCTTTTTCTATTTTTGACGGTTTTCAAATATCGCTACATCATAATTATGGCTGCAACGTTTTATACCATGTATATCATTGGAAACATCGACCGCGGGGGCGATCGCAGAATCGCTGACCAAAACTCTGCAGTTTTAATTATATTGAGACACGCATCATGAGCGATTTTACCGATTCCTCAGTCGTCGACAACTATGCAGAAGGGAAATTAACAAAGCTTTGCTAAAGGCTCGTTTTCATGCCAATACCAGCAAGCAATCACGCGACCGTCGGCGTCGGCGATGGGAACTAATCACACAGAAAAGTCTTCGGCACAGTCGCGACAATTTTGGTCCCGGCCACCAGTCAATTGACTGATGGAAAAACATAATGTCTTTGTTGCCTTCGAGGAGCTGTTATTCATCAGTTCTGATATGAACTAAAGGAACGCTACTGAATGTACTGTCCTTTTCATGCAAAAGCTGCTAAAGCAGTAAATAAACAGTGTTATCTTACCTCGGCAATGTTGTTCCAAAGCGTTTGCCTCGAGAGAACAGCGATATCTGATATCTGATCGTTTGCGCTTCCAACTCACTAGGGAAACTATAAGGGGAAATAAAACAAGTTAAATTCCGCCTTCTATGCACGTCTCTATTTGTTACTGCCAATTTAGCAGCTTTACGCGATTTGCTTTGTCAGCAGTTTCACTTTTGTTCAAGCTGCACAAAGTGAAAGCTACAATCCAAGAGTGCCAAAGATATAATCGATGAAACTACTAGAAAGTAAAAAACAAGCACAAAAAAAACAGAATGGCGCGATTCCAAGAATCTGCCCGTCCCAGCAGTTCTTTGTCGCAGCTGAGAATTTGAAAAGCTAATTACATTGAACCTAGAGATAAGAAGAAGATGTAAACTGAAAGTTATTAAAATGTCTTAGGCAGGCCCCTTTCGTATTAAAAGTATAATGAAGCTTATTGAAAGTCGCAATCATAAGTATAGTAAGGCTGGATTTAGCCAAAATTTTTAGCGGGAATCTCATTAAGTTGATGGGTAATACATTAACGTTGACGTCGTCATAGACTATTGGCGGCATCTCACGAATAAAATGAGGTGGAATCTCATTAAAGGAGGATGATGACAGTCTGTGACTCCCTTCGGTTCTTTTCGTGGAGTCTTGCCTTGGAAACGATATTTGGAGAAATTCCTCGGCTTCCAGACAGGCAGTTAAAGTCATTAAAATAAACTGCATAGAGTATTAATCGGTTGACTTAAAGCAACGTCAACGCTTTGTTATTTTAGATGCAAATACATCCGAAACGAATCTAAACAACTTACAACCCAAGACTGGGTTATTCCTAAGACCTCCAATTATAATGGTTTAAGGAAACCTGACTTCTGAGTCGATTCTGAGTGACGTCCGAAGTCTAAGGTCACTCTATACACTTGAGTTCTTGACACTTTTACCCAGGAAAACTCACATTCGGTAAATTACCTCGGGAAAATTTCATCCTCTGGAGCTTAAATATATGTTAAGTGAACAATGGAGTTTTCCTCGACAGCCTACTCCAAAGCCACAGAAAGGGAAAACTCAAGCCCCAAGGTAACCTATTTCCTTTACTTCCGCATGAAGCAAAGCAGAACAAGAGGCGCCAGCACGCAGGCTAGGTCCGAGTAGCTAGCCAACAGACGCTCGTCGATAACTGTGGTGATGACAGTTTCTGAATTATCATGTCGAGATTTCAAGCAGTTTTGGAAGCGTGACTTCTAAGGCTTTTGCCGCGTTGTAATAACAAGTTTTTCCACCGGTGTGATAACAAGTTTTCTGGTTAACGGGACAATTACTGAAAAACTATGAAACACCCTCTTCAACTTGGGGGAGTCAGTCGCTGGCTGCGGGAAGTACGGGAATCTATACAGTAGAACCCACTGAGACTCAGAGAGTAGACAGTACTTGGCTCCAACAGTAGACTTTAATACTGCGATACCTCCAAGACATCACCAGATTTTTCACCAAGAATGCAACCGGCGCGACTACGTACAGGACTGGATCTTTGTTACCGGCGTCCTCACCGGGGGTGTAACCCACCGGGATAACCGCACGGGTGTAACCTCGGCAAGTATAGCCCGGCCGGGCGTAACCGAAGAACTACTTACTAAGCACATGTATTTATGCCAACCTCTACATAGATGACATAATCCTTTGATGACTAATCTTAAACTGCTATTGGTTATCAATGATCTAATTATTGTCCTAGGCCGTTCCGTCATTGGCAAGACAGTTACCCTGTTAAAAATTAACTACTTACAACTTCAGGTAGTTCACACACTAAGGTGTTACACTACAATACAGATGAACGGGTGGTTTACATGTTAAGTTGGTTCCTACGAACTTACTACTGTCGGCTTTTCTATGTTTTTAAACTATTGCAGAAACATCAGCAAATTCTCTTATCACAGCGTATGCCGTTTAGAGTAATCATCTGATACAGATTTATTTTCAAATCAATTGATTTTTCCCGACGTCATTTCATTCCAGCACCATCTACTACCCCAGACAAAAAATTTGATTGCGCGCCAGGAAATTTAACTATTGGAAAAATTCGGGCGTCAATTCAACCATTGTGCTTGTTTCACCAAGGGAAAATGAAGCCCGATATGAATTGACCTCGGCCGGATAAATTTTGGTAAAATTTCCCTTGATAAATCGTCTTTCCCTAGGTTGAAGTCTGTGGTGTCTCTCCTACCGAAGAAGTCCTTGCCGCGACTACAAAAGTGCCCTGGTGTGTGTGCCGACCTTAAAAGTGTCTGCAAAATACATAGCCACTCAATAACAGAGCAAATGTGGTCAATGTGATTCAGTTGAGAGAGTGAGTCTATGACTCCCTTTCGGTCCTTTTCGTGGAGTCAGTGGATACTAGACTTTCGATCTTCATGTTTATACCTGACTTCCGAGTGAAGTGGAAAGTGGAAATCTAAAGTCCAAAGTCTGAAGTTTGAAATCTCTCCTTGTGTGGCAGTGCATTGCAAAGGTGACGGAAGATTTACGAACGTAATCAAGAGCCATTGTACCTTTGAGGTCAATGGTACCTTCTTCTCGTGTAAAAAGAGGAAATCCCCTGTATGTCACGCAGCCACCAGCCCAACTGGTCACGCAAATATAGATAAGAACCTCTTTCTCTTCTGGACGATGTGTATTACATGCGAATTGTTTTTTCTCAAAATTTTGTTTGCGTTATCATTTATGACAAGATACAAAAGCGTGTGGCTAGACTGAACGTTGTCGAAGGTTCTTTTGAACAGATGATCTCGACAGCTTTAAAACCCTGAAACACCGAAGACTGTCTAAGGTGGCGATTAGAACGGCTCTCCCGCAACAAAAGGCTCTGTTCCGGCGGAGTAACGTGAAATGAAAAATAAGCCAAACATTTAGAGAAAGGGCGATTGTTTACGACCCCTATGAACCAGAGAAATCTTGCAAAGGCACAGCTGAGGTAAACAATCTGCTTTTCTTTCGCAATAGCCTTTGCGTTAAATTGAGAGATAGCTCTTGCCATTCCCATGATCGCCGCAAGTTTAAAGCTCTCTCCGCATTTGGGAAAACCAAGAGAATATGGGAATACTAATATACATACTGGTACTTGTTGTGCCGCATATTTTACGTAATATCCGAATAATATAAAGAGTGGCTTTAACATCCATTGAGAAGAAGTGGGGTGAGCTAGTGTTCCAAGAGAACGTCAATGATTTCCTCAGGGATTATATATTTTTTTAAATTGTATTCTTACTCTTGCAACGATATTACCATACTTATCCTAAAGAACTGTGGACTAACTGTGGACTGTGGTATTAATTTTTTACATTTTTACGGCAGCTGTTTTCGATTTCCGGCTGCCGGGAATGCAGACACGGCGAATATCCTACTTCATTTCCATTTTCGGGTGAGAAAACTTAAGCTTTGCACTTACTTTCCTTTCGTCCCTGCTCCTTCTTCACACCCTGGGCTTCTCAGCTTCGTTAATTTTCTTCTCACAAGTTAAGTTCAAACTCAGTGGTAAAGACACTCGACGCCTTTCAGCTCAAAGATCAACAAACATGAGGGACTTTGGCCATGAAAAAAATTCGCAGCATGCATTCATTAAACGCGTTATTTTACGCGAGTAATTTCTGTCAGCGAATTATATCAACACGAGCGATCGGTATGTGTCCTTGCGGTTACTTAACAGCATGACATACATTAAGATTATGAGAAAGGCGATCACGCCGTGAAGTAACAATTATTACAGGAAAGAACGAGCGCAGTCAGCGCAAGTGCGTGGATTTTCAGGTAAGTTTGTCTGTTTTTCGGGTAACCTCCTTTTGGCTCTGTCGAATTCCAGCAACACAAAGGGTTTAGGT
>Ga0126336_10001945_pt1 | contig 11392 bp, 8 predicted proteins | sample SidCmetagenome_FD_92530 | JGI IMG/M metagenome (GOLD analysis project Ga0126336, IMG submission 92530) | Coral microbial communities from El Islote,Puerto Morelos, Mexico - Siderastrea C C metagenome | ecosystem: Host-associated > Invertebrates > Cnidaria > Coral | place: El Islote,Puerto... | reverse complement strand
TCCATCTCGAACAATTGCTTCTTACCAGGGAAGCATACTGGACTCCACAACTTTTTTCGTTACACCCACACAGCCTTAACAAAAGGCGGGAATTCAAATCAAAGAACCGTATCTGTTACAGCAGTTGATCAGTTTTTAACCGTTATTTATCATCATCATTATTACTATTATTATTGTTATTATTACTATTATTATTATTTATGATGATGATGATGATGATGATTTTTTTTTTAGTTAACTGGAGATTTCTCATTTGTGACTGGAAGTGTTGCCGCATTGATGATGGAATGTGGCAATTTGGCAGCCCTAAATCTTTCCAAGTCTGCAAATGATAGCGAGTCCGCCAACACTGTCTTAGTGGAAGAAATCGCTGAACGTATTTGTCCCAATGACTGCACTTTTAACGGGAAATGTGCTAACGGCTCCTGCATTTGTAATAAGGACTACACAGCTGAAGACTGCTCGGTGTCTATATATCAAAAACCAACACTGATAAGGTAAGTATCCAATTGGATTAGAAATTACGAGACTTGTGCAGAACTGACTGTTCAGCTTGCTTGGAATAAGGAACGGCTCCTCATTCGAATCCTCTTTTTTTGACATTTTTGTTGTAGCTTTGTTATTCAAGAGAAAATCGCTTAAAACTGTGTAATAAGAAACTAATCAACTTTTTGGATAAATTAGTGTGTTTGCTGCGGTCACATGATCGACCACGCCATCAATTTATGTACAATTTGCAATAGTTCGATTACGACATGGTAATCAACGTTATAACTGCCCATCTTTCTTCCAAAACCTCTACATTGTGGACAGAAACTTAAAATTAAACGGGGTTTTCTGAAAACGTTAAATGTTACGTAACTATATTTACGGTTATTCTCTCGTCGTAGTTTATAGAAAGTACATAAATTCTAAAAAAAACCAAATAGTACCCTAAACTTTTTTACCTCAAGTCATTGATACAGGGCAAACCAAATGGGAATTCTTTTTCTTAAAATATTGCAAATTTCAGTCAAAATAAATTGTAAAAATTGGGCGTGGTATGTCACGTGACGTAAAAACAAAGTTCACGACGACAAAAGTTAAGGGGCATTCCGTGTGAAAACCGACCGGTCGATTTTTGATGGAAAATAGATTTCTTTCATTTCCTGTGCAGAAGTACAACGTTATGAGTAAAGTACAAAAATAGCATTTGTTTGGCTTTATTAAATTTTCTACCTGTTTTAGGCCAATAGTTCCGATGCGACCTCTGAACAAGGAAATCTTTCGTCCGAAACCCCGATTTTAACACTAAACTCAAGATAGCATAAAACAACACAGATCTGACAAGAGCAGCTTACATTTATTCCATTCCTTAAATAGGCCATGTTTATTATTTTCAGTGCTAAAACAGCTTGTAGTCTTTTAGCAATAATTTTTTTAGTACACCAACCTAAAGGCATTACAAGCGCCTTTGATAAAGTACCTCCATTAAAATCAAGATTTCTTAAAAGTGGGACCTGACCTACAGCTTATTCTCTGATCAGACAATTGATCAAGGACTGGTCTGAAAGTAACTGTAATAAAATTTGTCGGCACTTATCATATGGTTATGGAAAAATCTAAACAAAATTCACAAAAACTGCAACATTTACAACTTAACATGACTCGGTCAATTCAAAGACATTTTGATTTGCCTACATTACAACTAAAAACATTTTAACCCAAGGCGTATTCAAACATAGACCATAGAACAGTTTTCGAGCAAAACTGGATCAATTTTACCTGAATTCCCTCGGAATTCTTCTCAGCTTTTCGAAGTTCACATCGATGAGCGGTAACGGTCAGTTTGTTGTCACGCAATACCCTACATGTGGTACAGGCATGCGGATTACCACTCAAAAAGGCCAAACTTTTATTGACATGGGGTTATGGAGGAGGTAAATACAATAACTTTGTCTTCATCAGCCTTTTCTTTCAGATTATTGCGTTCAGTAAGTGAGGTCCAAGATGATTGCTGTGTACGGAAGCCAAAGTACTCTGCGAGTGTTCCTGGGATGTTATCATACTTGAAGCAAAGCAACAAACGCTGTTCTTCCTTCAGTGGCTGTTACTATAGTCTACAAAACAAGAAAACCATTCTAACAATACAAAAAGTTACGTACTTTGGACAAATTGCCACTTTACCTTCGTACAATCGACGAAAATCCCTCACGTGCAACCACTGTTTCAAGTGAGAAAAGCGAGTATGTTCGTGTTATGTATATACCGCTGACGATAAGTACTGAGCTAAAATTTTGGGCGGGATTTGGAGGCAATAAAGTCATGCATACTTTTGGCCTATTGTTTAAAGTTAAACACGTCAACAAGGTTTTTCCTTCATTTCCTATTGCTGCAAGACCAGTCCGGCCTGTCGAATTTCTTCGGGGATAAAGACGTAAAACGTTTAAAACAGTCACGAAGGGAAACAAAAGTTTTGTAAATATGTTGTATACTCTTCTAATGGAAATCACTATTTCTTACTTTCTTCTTCGTTGCTTAGGGTGTAAGTGGTATTTCTCGGAAAGTGGCGTGCTCCAACTTACCTTGCATGTAGAGGTCTTCTCCAACAGCTAGTCTAGTCTTTAATGAGCCTGAGCAGGAACCCTGGCCTGAGGGGGTAGTAGTGGAGATCAGACTATACACATACAGTAGATGTTTATTGGATCAAAATCGTGGCCAGAACGTTTGATACCAGAACGTTTGGTAAACTAAGCATTATATCTATTAAAACGTCAACAAAATATCCCTCCCCCCTTCCTTAAACAATGTTGAGTGTTAGGAATCCAACACATCTCGGATAACTTGTACAGTTTCGTACTTCGACATTGTTTAGGGGGTGCAGGAGAAAAGCTTTTTTTAAGATGCTTTGGGGGCTGCTATGTTATCGCCTACTCTTACATTGATTACGAAGAGGATACAAAAAAGTGAAATTTCTCTAAACAAATTGGCCACGGTCAGTGACGGTTGTAGCTTTGTAGTGGGGAAATATTGGTGTCCCTATTTTGGTGGTAGTTTGTAAGATGACAGACGGGATCTTGAGGACAAGAGATGAACTAAACAGTTTTGCTGCTAGCTGCTATGGCATAATGCTCAGCATAATGCAGCTAGATTTTCTTTGCAATCATAAGGTCTTTAACCAGGTCAGTCAACTCCTCCCCTTTTGCCTTATCTTAACGATACACCAACGTCAGCTCCGTTTTCTCGGTCACATCTTCAGGGAACCAGACAAGAAGCCGATTAATAATTTCCCGCCACATACCAGCCGTTTCATATGAACAGGATAGCTGGACACCCGAAGACCATGTTTGTCCATTATGTAGGGTCCTAAACAGAGAGTTTCTTTCATCACCCAAAAAGATGAGGAGGGCCATCCAACACCAGGGGCAGCGGCATCGTCTCATGGCTGACCGGCAGTTTTACGGTCGGCTGAGTAGTAGTAGACAGGTTGGAGGCCCAACGCTTCAAGAAAGTGCACGAGAGAAAGCTGACTTGATAGCCAGGGTATCTCTTCCTTCGGCTGGCGCGTATTAGAGGGAGATTTCATTTCCTAATCCCGCGTCGACACCTCTCTGCTATAAAGTGAGAGACATATCACGCCCTTGACCCTTGGAGACAGGTTGCAAAAATGTTCGGATCATCCAACCCGAATTAATGCCGTTCGTAGTCCTTAAGTCAGATTAAGAGGTCTCAGTGTATTCTACGAACGAATTTGTCAATTAGCGTAAATTTGTCTTAACTCAACTGCCTCTCTTTTGTGGATACTAACCTGCCTATTTTAATTGCCTGGATTCAGCTACTGCGGCTGCAAACAAAGTTTCTCGAGCGCACGGCCACTTTATTACTAACTGATTTCCCCGCTAAACCTCTGCATAGTTTCAGTCTTGTTTAAGCTAGGTAATAGAAAAGCTATTTTTGTTTCAAATTCAGCTATTTTTATTTCAAATTGTCATTCGCACGGCGAATTTTTAGTACATCGGCACCACCATTAACGATCAGCTAATAATAATTCTTTGCCTTCGTTTTATTACCTTTGAATTGAAAATATTGTACTAGGCAAAAGATTGTACCCTATGGCTCCGAAAGGTCACAATTCAGATCTTTATTCCAATTCTTTCGAAGCTCCAACTGATGTGTTTACTGTATAAACGCCCTACTTCATCCTATCCGAGGAAAACTCTTGTTACTTGAGTTTTGGTGAAGCCTAAGAGAAAAATCAGGGAAGAACTGCTCAGGTAAAATTGATTCAGTTTTGCTCGAAAACTGTTCTGTGGACTGTGTTTGAATACGCCTTGGGTTAAACTGCTTTTAGTTGTAATGTAAACAAATCAAAATGTCTTTGAATTGACCAGGTCATATTAAGTCAAGTTGTGAATGTTGCAGGTTTTGCGAATTTTGTTTAGGTTTTTTTTTCCATAAACATATGACGACTGCCGACAAATCTCATTACAGTTACTTTTAGACCAGTCCTTAGTCTATTGTCTGATCAGAGAACAAGCTGTAGGTCAGGTCCCACTTTTAAGAAATCTTGATTTTAATGGAGGCACCTTATCAATGGCGTTCGTAACGACTTTAGGTTGGTGTACTAAAAAAATTCTAACAAAACTGCTACAATACAGAACAAGTTGTTTTAAGCACTGAAAATAATAAACATGGGCTATTTAAGATATGGGGTAAATATAAGCTGCTTTTGTCAACTCTGCGTTGTTTTATGCTATCTCGAGTTTAGTGTTAAAATCGGGGTTCCGGTCGAAGGATTTCCTTGTTTGGAGGTGGCATCGGAAACAGGTAGAAGATCAAATGAAGCCAAACAAATGCGATTTTTGTACTTTACTCATAATGTTGTACTTCTGCACAAAAAATGAAAGAAGTCTATTTTCCATCGCAAATTGACTGGTCGGTTTTTACACGGGATGCCTCTTAACTCTATTCAGATCGGGCTTGTTTTGGTCTTCTGGGACCGGGGGGGGGCTGATTCGGCCCCCACCCGTTAACTTCGAGAATATTGAAACTATGACAACGAAACCTGGAGGGCAGATAGTACGTTCAAAAATGTTTCCTTTGAGGTCCCCAGCATAAGCTGATGACGACATATGAGGTAAACCTTACGTCAGGTTCTTAAAGGCGGCCATCTTGGATCCGCCATGTTGGATATCTTGATTTCTCCAGAACCTTTGAAAATTGCCAAAATTGACATAAAACTAACCGAAATCAGTAAAAGAACACGAAAATGGTATAAAAATGTAAAACTTACTTCAAAAAAGTTATAAATTTTCAAGGAAAAGGTGAAAATTGAAAATTCTGAAAAAACAGCTTGTCAAAAAGTGGTTGTCATGATAATGTCAAACTTGATGGGTAAGCACTTGCTATGTCAAATTGTTGCCAGTTAAATTTTAGGAAAACTCACCAAGTCTGGTGGGTTTAGCTTGCGTATGAAAAAAGTGAGAAACGTCCAAAGTCAGTGGGGGCACAAGCGCCCCTTTCCCCGGAGTGAATAGGGTTAAATACTGCAACAAAATGCTTGTCTCTGCCAAACTTTCTAATCAGTACCTTGAAAGTATTTTAAACTAGACCACCCCCTTCAAATCCACGGATACCCTTTCCTTGATTTACTTGAGTAGGCTATTTTTCATTGATAACTTATGTACACGCACGACGCAAGCGTTTATTTTAACACAGGCATAAGCATGAGCACGAGGATATCTACATGTATAATCATGAGCATAAGGTGACATCCATCGGTACAGTGGCATTAGTTTTGACGTAACAGACCCTCCTCGCCACTGAAATCTGAATTTGTAACGAGGCGATGCTGTGGCAGGTTCTTCTTATGAGTCGAAGGAGAACGAGAAACGGAGAGAGAAAAATTGTAGTAATAAGAGTTTAGATGAGCAAATTTTCAAAAAGGCAAAACGATACGAGGGAGGCCTAACCAGCCATAGTCTCTTTCAGCCCTTACGCGACGTTCGAGTAACTCGGTGGTTCCCATTGCTCCCTTTTCATTGAAATCTACGTTAATTCTTGTGCCTGTCTCTGTTTTTTTTTCCTTTTCTTGTGCGCTTTTGTTTTCTCGGCTTACATATGAGACACAACGGAGCAAACATAAGCAAGGCCACAAGAAGAAGAAAATCGTTCCCCTTTCTTGTGGTTATGCTTGTGTGGATGCGTCGTACGAGGAAACTAGGATTAGAAAAAGTGCAAGCACTACGCGCTCGTAGTCTTGTAGGGTTGGATAACTTAGCTATAAATTTTGTTGCTCAGATGTAATTAACCAAGGGCTTTTTTTCATAGTCTGCAGGGAAATGGACTTTGTGACAGACGGACTCGACCATGCAAGAAAGTAACGGTGTTAGGCAATGGATTCCTGAATTCTACAAACATGACCTGTCATTTAAAAGAATTCAAGGTGAAAGTACCATTTTATAAAGTATTCAATAATTAGTTGTTTTCTTTTGACCGGAATAATACGTAAACCATGCTAATGGGATATTTGAAATATATCTTAACTTTGATTACATGCATACAACACATTGCGTTGGAAAATAATAATAAAAAAATGTTTTGGAAAATCTTGTGCATTTGTGGGCATGGCACCAGCACATTCCATGGACTTGTTGTAGTGAAATCAATTATCGGCATCCGTCATCAGAGCTCTGTCATTCACATTTTATTGGACCGATCTGCACGCAAAACGCCATCAAAGAAAAACACATGGACTTGTTGTGCAAATCGTTCAAAGAGCTGGAGAGCGGTGAGATTAGATTAGCACATTTGTGTACAGATTGGTCGGCTGATGCATACCGACCTTTCATTGCATGTAAATGAATCCCAAAATGATACCCTTTTTATGGTCGGAAACGTTAGAAAAGATGGTGTCCCAGTGTTGTGTGTATCCCCGTACTCATATAACTAGTGATATATGTATCCCCGGTAGGGAGGTAGGGATACACGAAACACTGAAGCTAAGTATCCGAGATTTCAAAGACCATCGAACTGGGATCAACTGGAAAGAAAATGGCGGTGTCACAGTGATTTGATTGGAGCCTATTTCATCCAAAATCATTAAACACAACTCCCAATAACTGCAGAGTCCGGTTGGGACTAAAACAGGCACAAACATTGTCAAATGTCAAAAGAGGATAATGGGACAGAAAAGGAGTCTTAGGGCGTTGGCCGGGATATGTAAATTTCACTAATAAAAGCTATTTACGGAATCGAACGTCAAATTCCTGAGAGGTCTCCACGTTTTGATCTATTGATTAAAGCGTCATCAAGTCCACCGAACCCTGCGAGCATGCAGAAGCATACAATACAATATATTGTAATGGCGGCTGTTAGATATTCAACGTGACCTTTTCAACTGGGATTTACAGGCGTTTAGACTTCGGAATCAATATTTCAGATGAGTCTGATGAGCGTGTTTCGGAAAAAGAAGTTGAAGGTGGCGTTCCTAATCGCAAGAGTAAGATAAGCGATGTCTTGTCCCTCGAAGAAGACTCCAGTCCAAAACTTGGTCCTCTGCGGTAAGCATTTTGGATCGAAATTAACTAAATACGAAAGGTCAGCAGAACTTGGGATCCTTTTCAAACTACCTTTTGATCTTCACAACTTCAGTTAATTGAAAGCATTGCTGCCTTCGAATTCGCCGACCCATTTCTAGCATTTCAGTGATTAAATCTCAAAATCACTAGTAAAGAACTCTTGGTCCAGCTGAGTACAGCGCGCTGACCACTCAGCCTGCTGATAGCGCGGCTTGTGCGAGAAACTTGGCGGCGGAGCCAGCGAGGAAACGAACAGAGCTAATAAAATCGCTGCTCCACTGCCGTTATTCGCGCGAATAACTCAATACCTGAGCCTAATCTCTAATGAATGTATTTTTAAGTTGAAGTGGAAGAGAGACAGGCGCTGTATCTCTGCTATTCGGTTACTAGAATTGTTAGAGCATTTTCTGGGGCTATGGTTGCAGATACTTTGATTAACGAAAACGGGATTCTCAACATTCGTAAGGAAAAACGCTGGTATTTCCCTTAATAATCCTGCTCAGAGAATGATCGCTTTGTTTTTGATGCCCTAGGTGGTCGATGGCTCTTGGACACCAAATGATACAGAACATAAGTTTCCTGGTATGATGACAGATTTGGTACTGGCAGACTGTTATTTACCCGAGTCCCCTGTCAAGCAAGGCTATTTTCATCAAAGCATGGAAGGGACCCCTGCAGCTGGACTGGTAATATCTGTGTCGAACGACGGTGACCACAGAAGCAAGGAAAATCTTACTTTTATATCATATGACTCGGCCTGCATGAGTTGCAATATTTCATCGGGATGCGTCCTTAAGGTAAATGTAGTATTTAGGAGTTATTTTGTTGAAAACAAAACAAAAAACAAACCTTGCGTACAAAAGAGCAGTGTAAAGTATTTCTTGTCCTGGGACAGGGGTGGTGTAGCAGCTGTCGTAAGGTCTTCCACGATTGGTCCGCTAAACAATAGAACAATCAAAAGAAACAAACAACGAGGCGTAAAAACAATAGAGCTGCTACCTATAGCGGTCCAATGAAAATACAAGCTTTTGAGAGGTGCTACACTACTGTGGGACAGCACAGTACCTGCATGTAATGTCTTATTGAACGAAGAACTAGACTACACCTTAACCCTATTTAGCCTGGGGGAGGGGGGGTGGAGGGCACACTGTGCCCGCGCTGACTTCAACGAATTGTAACTTTTAAACTGCTAGACGAATAATCACCAGATCTCGTGACCTTTCCTAACATTTATTAGAGAAATTTTCCTATGTCAATGACGTGTCTATGATGATTGACGTTTCCATAGCAACCGCTACTCAGGAGGGTATTTGGACTATTTTCTTCCTTTAGATTCCTTTACTTTTGTGTCCTGATTTTGATTATGTTTCTTAGAACAAATTCATATATTTTTCGATGTCGTCATTGTCAGCTGTATGACTGCAGGTTCGAGATCCAAGATGGCAGCCTCAAAATTCAAAATGGCTGGTTTGTGACGTCATTGTGACGTCATGACACGTCATAAGCCCAATCTGTTAAGCTAATGATGTGCCAAGTTTCATTCCAAGTGCGTTGATACTTTTGGAGATCTTAGGGGGGGCACAAAGTGCCCCCCCCCAGGCTCAGAAACTCAAAAACAGCCCAGGCAAAATAGGGTTAAAAGTCCCCTCTAAGGTAGACAACATGAACAGTTTTGCACGCGTGGAAAAGAAAAAATTTTGGAAACAGTCATCGATTCATTTGTTCCTTCGTTTTATAGCCAGACACTGGGCAAATGAGTGGGCTTTTGCCCGGTCAGTTTTGGCCGTGGGTCCAAATGAAATAAGAAACGGATAAAATAAATTTCAAACTAGTATAACTGAAATAAACAGTTAGACAACAAATCAAAATCTTGTTAATAGCGGTGAATAGCTCTTTAGACTAATTTTTAAAATATATATTTTTTCTATTTCAAAACAGAATAACTCTTGTTTCATCAATCGCTACTGCTTCGCCCCAAACGAGACAAATCCTATCGACTTGTGCTACCAGTGTGTCCCGGATGTCAGCACAAACGCATGGACAAAGCGTCTAGGTAATAAATCAATCATTCTGGATAAATTCTGTCTTCTCTATATGTTTTTGTTGTTACTTTTTCAGCTCTTTTGTTACGCTATTCTTTTGTGATAGCTTCTGTGTGTTTAATCGATAGCAATATACTTTATTGCAATTGTTTTAGCTTTTGAAATACGCAATTCGGCCTTTTGGCTGCCTGGTATTTTCCAGTAAACTATGTATCTATGACTAAAGAAAGATTTAATTCCGTATTTCTAGTTAACCTCCCACCAACGTTTTCACCAACTAAAGAGTACTACGCACTGTTTCAAGAAAATCTGGAGCTGACCATTGACGTTTCAGACCCGGAAGGCATGCCAGTTACGGTATCACTGATGGATGGAAGCCCAGGCGCTGCTGTAATGCGCGACAACGTTTTAATATGGAACGCCACCAAAGATGCAAAAACTTGGTTCTTTCTCAAGGCCACGGATGCATGTCAAGCCGTTTCAATGTTTAATATCACAGTATCCTTGGTTGTCTGCCCATGTCGGAATAAGGGTGCCTGCGCACCTCACCCAAGAAAGCCCAGAGGATCCGGTTTTTATCAATGTAATTGTGTTCCTGGTTTTACTGGGGACAAGTGCGGGACAAATATTGACGAGTGTCAGTCGTATCCGTGTGTACGAGGTAACAACATCATCTCGTGGCAAATGCAATTTGCAAATTACACTTTTTCTCATTCATTACAACTAACCAAATCCGTCATTATTTTTCTTTCTTTCTTATGGAACTGTTTTTCAGGATGTAGTTTCCTGATAAACACCACACAACCTGAGCACTGAAACCGTTAAATGTTTTTGAGTTTCGTTTGATATCAGTAAAAATAAACAGACTTTCCTTTTAGTTGCATTGGAAAAAGGTAATTTTCTGGACGTAAAAAATCTGTTTTAAATCCTACCATTCTTCCTTTTGAACCCTCGAAGCTGACACAAGCCCAAAGCTATGCAGGAGACATTTAGGTTTTCTTAGATAAATTTGTTCTTTATTTCAAGGTCGTTGCAGGGATGGATTGAACAATTTCACGTGTATCTGCGATCCTGGTTATGCGGGAAGGAACTGTGACACTGATTATGATGACTGCAGCTCTTCTCCTTGTTTTCATGGTTAGTGTTGTAGGAAATAAGAACAACTAGTGTGTAATTATTAGGATAATCTAGCAAAAGCAAGCTATTGCGATAAAACGTTGCTCTAAGTTTACAAGACAGAAAACAATAGGTTAAAAAAAGTTAAGAAGTATGACGTTAATCAACCTCCTCATTTTTGGGATCAGACCCAAAATTATTATACTAAACAGCAAGGAGGTCTTAGGGGAGCCTGTGAAAAATGGTGGCGCGACCGACTCTTGTGCAAAGACACGAATTTTTACCAGACACTTTACAAGTAAACGAGGATCATTTAGGTGTATCCTTTCCATTACTTAGTTTTTATTTTGCCATATTTTGCACCGACAAGCTCTTGTGGAGAGCTGTAAATAAGGAATGAAAAGTCTACATAAAGTTCGGCCTTTTGATTCAATCCACAGATTTGAAATCTAGCTCATTATAAGAGGGAACAAAAACCCTATAATCTACACTGGGTTAAGAGCCATTTTCTGAGAATACCGAGAATCGAAAGACACTCACAAAAAATCGAAATTTTTTTATTTTGCCAAAACATCCCTTTGGGTAAGCTAATTCAAGAAAAAATAATCCAAAGTTGCAACGAGTTATTTAACGGACGAAAATTTAAAAAGTTCGAAAAATGCATAAAATGGCGGT
>Ga0126336_10001944_pt1 | contig 11393 bp, 5 predicted proteins | sample SidCmetagenome_FD_92530 | JGI IMG/M metagenome (GOLD analysis project Ga0126336, IMG submission 92530) | Coral microbial communities from El Islote,Puerto Morelos, Mexico - Siderastrea C C metagenome | ecosystem: Host-associated > Invertebrates > Cnidaria > Coral | place: El Islote,Puerto... | reverse complement strand
ATCCATGAACTGAGACCAAGTCTCAATGTACAGACCGACTCAATTCGTGCGAAGGTTTTTAAATAATTAGTCTTTATATAGTTAGTTTTTGCATGCTTTTATTGTTTTTAACAAATTCTTTTTACACATACTTTTAGCTATTTTTACATATTTTTACTTCATACATTTTCCTTACATATTTTTGCCCCTTGGTCACTTTATATATCTATGCAAATTCTTATTCTCAACATTTCGCTTGATAATGACCGAAGATCGGTCGAATCGTCGTGAATTTTTACCGTTAGTTTTTATTGTCAATTGGAATATTAAGAGTATGTCCTAAAAGGCTCCCATAGACTGTGTAAGCGAAATCGAAATGACCTTTTATCCCGGCGGCAACAACCGACAATGTTTAGGATAAGAAGACTAGCCCAATTAAAACAATAAGGCAAGACGCGTTACCTTATTCTAAGAAAGAATGCACTTATTTTAGACAGCAATCATCGTCGTTACCATTGTAGTGAAACGAGGATAGCAAAACCAACAGTCCTTCTGCTACAGACGACTATAAGGCTGAAAAAAGTGCATCGATCTGAATGTATTCACATAAACTTCTAAACAAAAGCCATGGCGGCGCCACTAAGCCAATTTTAAAATATTTCACACTGCCATTTTTCTGAGGATCAGTTAGGCGTGACTTTATTCCCTGTCATACATGACATAAAGAGATTATTAAAATATATATATTTTTCAGTCGATCTAGCACAAATGCCCAAAACTATAGCGTGTCGTGAAAACATGGTGAAAGCAAAATATTCCCCAGTAGGCTTGTACTTGAGTTTACAATTCAGACTTTTATTTCTTGCTCTAACTTTAGAACAAAGAAAGCGTTGTCAGGAAGTAATGGGCTCCTGGCATTGTAGATTTCTCATGCTAGGAAAAGGCAGCGTCATTTTGAAGGGGCCGTTTACATGAGAGAGGGTGCCCCTAGGTAGTAGAGTTTCCCTTCTCCTTTGCCAAAGTTATGCAGTTCATTTTACCTGCGAGGGAGGGTGCTCCTAGGGGTAGGGTTTTCCAAACCTTGAAAGGAAAACCCTACATGGTAGAGACAAGTTTTGTTTACATAAGCCCATGTAAAACCAAAAAGTAGGGCTAAGCCCTAGGGGGTTGGGCAATGTTTCGTTGTTCTCAGATTACCGCTGGCCACGCGTAAAAGGCGCCAATTCGAGCATGGCTTCGAACTCTTCAAGCTCGAGCTACGAACTTGGAGAATATTTTCGGAGATTTCAACTCCAGCTAATGACTGAAAGTTAACCTGGAGGTTCAGAAACGACGAGAGATGCAATGGAGGAAGATATGATAGAGGAAAGCGCTTTCGAGGTCGCCGACCAATACACCCAGAGAGCAAGCGCGTAATCATTTACAAACGTCAACAAACGAAAAGCACCGGCAAGCCAAAGTAAAAACAAAAAGAAAGCGAAGGAGTTTTCTTGGTCAACGGAGAAAGCGGAAGTTTTTAGTTTCTAAAACAATTTTTTAAAATAAACAAGTTTTACAACTTAAGTTCGCACAGTGCTGCTCACTAGTTAAGCTTCAATTTTTTTTATTACTGTAAGTTTTTAATGTTTTTTAAATTGCCCTTTAGTTTAGCCCCCGAGGTAGGGACAATTGACCTCATGTAAAATGACGCTATCTCTTGACCTTGCTAGGGAGGGTGCCCCTACCATGTTCGAACATCTCTTTGTGACTTGCCAATTCACTGCAACGCTGTGGGAGAAACTGATAATCTGGTGTAACAATTTAAATATCAAGGTCGAATCATTATCCGCTACAGATATTCTGTTTGGTGACTGGCAGAGGAAGGATGACTTTGTGTTATTGAATCACATTATTCTCATTGCTAAACAATATATATACTATTGTAGGATCAATAATTCAAAACCATTATTCAATGTTCTTTTAGTACGAATCACGTCAGTCTACCAAATAGAATGCCAGATTTCTAAGTGGAAAAATAAAAGGCAAGCCCACTCTTTGAAATGGGGCAAGTGTTGCTTCGAAGATAAATAACTGTTTGAAACGTGCATCTTCTTCTTCTTTAATTTATATATTAGTATCTTAAAATCAAAATATTTGAGTTTCTGTGCTAGCGCTTCTGTTAAAAGACGAGTGTGATTGTGTGTCGTGTTGTGTTTAGTATGCGTGTGTGTTTGTTGGAAAGGGTGTGGGAGAAGGGTAGTTAGGGTGTCGGCACAAAAAAACTATTTATTCTATTTTATTTTGTTCTTGTTATTGTTTTTGTAATTTGAAGAAATAAAAAATAATAATAAAATACAAAGAAAATGTTCCAACTTTGCACGTAGAACGACGGTATCTTCAGTTCTAATAGGGGGAGGGATGGGGGCACCCTCTTTCCATGTTAACGGGCCCTAAGAGAGTCAGTTTTTGCCAATTGACTACATTTGAAGGCCAGCTTACACGATAAGATTTGTCGGCCCAATTTGTCTTCCCGACAGTATCGGAGTACGAATCGTACGTGTATTTTAACACCCGATTCGCAGCCGATTCTTGAAAATGTAGCCTGCCCGCAGACGTCTCCTATTTCCTTTGCTTCAAACGGAAAAGGCCAGGATTTGTGTGCAGAGGTCGGCGGAAGGACACCGACATTTGATTTCATATTCAAGAAGCCCAAAATATGTCGTTTTATGGTGAGAAACGTTGGAAAAGATGGGCCTTTTCCGGAGGATAGCTTTTTTTTCACTTTCGATTTATTCCGGTTTGAGGAAATTTTAAGTGGAAATGGCGCATTTCACTGAATAATTATAGCTCATTTAATGAACAGAGGTTTGCTTTAGTGGGGGTGAACTGACGGGTAAGTGTATAACCTTGCATAATTATAATACTCGCTGGGGGGATGAACTAGAAAGACGATTGTTCTCGCTCGGAGAGCGAACCGTTGCCCAAAATAGCATTTAATATAAGTAAGCTATAAACAAAGAAACACTGTTATTTTCATAGAATGTTATTGATTTTCAGTCATAACTAAAACTTTGTCTACCTTTAGCTTAACACCTCCAGGACAATTGCTCTCACAAAGCCAATCTATCCATTCCTGTGACGGATCAGCAAAAAAATTGTGCACTAAATAGTATCCAATGACAATTTGCCATTGAGATTCCAAGTAACATTCAGGAACAGAAGCCTGCTACGAGTTTCACAGGTGTAAATCCATGTGCCCAGGCCAGATCCGCCAAAGTGTTTAACATAGGAAGGCCGTTCATTTTTTCTTTCTGTTGAAGTTGCCTGTAAGTCAGGCCATAATATGCTTTTTACAACACTGCCATGGGAGTACACTAGACTGCTCTTTATCAGGGGGTGGTGTCGACTGGGCGTGTGCCACTATGGCCGTGGTTCCACTAGGCAAGTTTACAACGGAGTTACAACGTTATCAAACCGTTTACAGTGGAACCGGTCACCTTGAGGTTGCCAGTCGTTTTCAGTGCCGTTGTTTATTACTATGGTAACGCCGCAATTTTCAAAGAGAATTACAACGCTGCTTTACAACGCCAAAAAGGCACGGCTTATGAGTTGTAAGTCTTAATCCAATCAACGCTGACCGATCATATTTTTAGGTTTGGCAGGGAGGTTTACCGCAAGTGCACGAACACGCGCACGAGCTATATTCGGCATGAGCTGAATGTATGAGCAATCCCACAGGCTAAAAATTGCAAATGCTCGGCTAAAATTCAAAAGACGCGTGTTTAGAATTTAAGTTCGGACGACGAATAAGTAGAAACAGGCTCCTGGTAGAAAATGTCTTTCAATCACGATGAATCAAGTGTACCAAGGTATGTTCTTGCTGTGAATTTCTTTGCAAATTTTTTTCTTAGCATTTTATCGCGAATCTCGTTGGAAAACGAAATCCCACATTGAGCATTAAACAGGTAAAAGTGGTGCTTTCCATAAAATTCTATTGTGAGAATCCTTATGGGAATAATCAACATTTCAGCACGAGCAACAAAACAATAAAATTTGATGTAAACACCAGTATCGACATCGTTGTTACAACGTTGTAAGTTAAGATCTGAAAAACAACGTAGTTACAACGGTGTCAAGCGCTAGTGGAACCACTTCCTATATGTAGCACCATGGCTGTTTTTGATTGGTGCTTTTCGATCCGCGTTGTGGTTGTTTGTGATTGAAGGATTTCGATCCTAATTGTTCTGATAGACACTGTTTTCTCCACGGCTCGCTGTGATACTGATCGGCTGCTGTGTTGTTTGAATGTCAATTCCGTTATCCCCATTGATGTTATTAGGGTGGTCTCTACACTTTACGGATGTAACAATATGGGTCGCGGTTAATAAACCTAACCTCGTCCCAAAGCGGATAGTGTCCGGTCGCGCTAGCGTGTTCTAAAACGGCTGAAGCCTGAGTACGTGAAAGCCGTACAGTATGCCTCGGTCTTGTTCCTTAACGGTCCTTAATACGTTCATGCAAAGACCTTCCTGTGTCCCCAATACAGACTTTTCCATATTCGTAGGAAATCTTGTAGACTACACCATCCTGTCTATTTGGGTCGACAGCGTCCTTAGGTTGCACTACGTGTGATCGAAGTGTTGTGTCAGACTTGACTAAAAACAGTGCGTACGCCTTGTTGACACATTACATACTATGTACTGGCCCTATATGAGCTTATCTCATCGTGCGCTTGGGCTACTTGTGATATAACACCATTGTCAGGTTTAATTATATATTATATAATTACATAAGAGAAGAAGATCATTTTCCTCAACCCATGCTACTGATTATACCGTCTGAGGCAGACCATTTGATTGTGAACAGAAAATTTTATCGACTTTCCTTTTTGCTGCAGCCGCTGCAAGAGTCGTTGGAAAGCGCAAACATTGCTTTAAAAGATGCCCTTTGATTGTATCCCTTCTGCCGGAAGCAGCTGAATCTTCGGAACCTGAAGATGAAGAAGATGACATTATCATTACCCAGAAGAAAGAAGATGGGCGTGACAATAGTGCAGCGAACAATGTACGTATGACTGCTCGCATCGCTAGGCGTGTTAAGGTGATTTTTGTGTTTCAAATACAAATTTAACCGCTCTGGAAAACGAACTGAATGCGTTAATAGGCATGCCAAATCCACTGCAGGAAATATGATTTTTGAATATTGGGGCCTGCTACTTAAAACTCTGGTAACATCTACCGGGCTGGATATGCAAGTTTTTCCAAATTCGTTTCCGATTGATTGGTGGTAATTTTTAGCGCAAACGTTTCAGAGTTTTCCACACAATTTAAAAGATTTCAACCTCTATTTTCTGTTGAAGACTATTATGCATATGAAATAGTTTACGGCCCTAATTATGCCTTGTTTTCCACCCCTGAGCCGTGAGACAGCATTTATAATTTGATCAGTACCATAATTAAACGTCCCGGTCCTTGTCCATGGAAAATCTGAACTCCTTTAACTCTAACTGGTCCTTAACTCGTTGACCTCGTTGCCCCAGTGTTATTCGAAGCATTAACAGAAAACGTTATTCTCCTTTCTTGCAGTCGGTTAGAAATCACCTATCGAGTACCAGCAAGACAAATCAAGTGTCTGAGGCATCGGAGACTTCACGGTTACATGACAGAACCACACCGAAAAGTCGAAGTGAAACGTTGACATTACAACTGTGCACAGTAAAGGTTACAGGTCTGTCGGCAGACACATCACAGGATCTCTTGAGGAATTACTTTGAGAACGTAAGGCGGTCCAAGGGAGGTCCCGTCTCAAGCGTTGACATTGACCTTGAACGTCAGGAATGCATCATCACTTTTGAATCACCTGACGGTAATTTCATGCTTTACATCCTAAGGGCCGTTTATTGAAACAAAGTCTGTTAGACCTGGTTAGACCTATTTTAACTAAATCGAGTTTTAACGAGGAATACGAGGATTCCTAACACCACTGCTAAATGGAGTCTTAAGTGCAGTATTTGAAGAATGGTGAGCAGGAGTCCATATTTAGGCCTAGGCTGCCAAGTGTCGTTATTGTTTTGACCATCATCCATCTGTCCATGCGTGCTATCCCTGAAGAAAGGCTATTGTTTTGCTACTGTTTTCGTTAAACAAAGAGTTGCGAACATAGCCAGGCTCTACACAAAACAACTTAGGCCTAGCTGATTGTGACTTTTAAAAGGTTTCACCTAAATTCCATAAAAATTAGAACTTAACAGAAACGAAATTTGCACACATGGAAATTTCTTGAAATACACGAGTAAGGGCGGGAAAAACAAGCGCGACTACATCGGGTTATGGCGCCAAAAATTCGCTATATTCATGTCTATAGAGTCTCAGTTTTCTTCACTGCAGAATTTATTTGAAACATGTAATGGACATTCTTCTTTCCCTACTTGAGAGAACTTCAATATTCGTAAACTAATTTCTACAACGGCTCTGGCGTGCGTTCCTCGAATGCCCAGAAACATATCGTGTAAACAAAGAAGCACAGAACTAAAGGACCACTTTGCACCACTTTGTGTTACACAATAAGCAGTACCACAAGAAAATAGTCGCTCAGAGTATAGAAGACCTCTTGTCTGAGTGGTCATTCTTTAGGAATTCACCCGTTAAGGAAAGGCCAGTAACTGCCATCAAGCAAGTAATCTAGCAGGCGAAAAGGTTTCAATACAACGGCTTTCGAAGGCCATAAGGTGGTCTCTGTGACAGCTCTTTTTTTTAGCTCAAGTTAGTTCATTTCCGTGAAATTCCTATAAACGCTAGCGCTTCGTCTTGCAAGAAAGTTGTTTAAGGACGGTGCCTCCTAATACAGAGGTATTTCTGCAAAGGTAATGCCTATCGGGAAAATGCACATCTTAGCAAGACCTGTTGGAATCTAAAAAGAAAAATGTGGGTAGCCACGCATTTTTCAGAGATAAATGAGGAACAATAATTCTAAAAAAGTTTTAAAAACTCTAAAAACTGCGCAGTTACCCCCAACTTCGTTTTTGGTTTTCTGATACCCCTTGCTAGGATCTGCTTTTTCCACATCATAAACCGCGCATAGTGCCTTTGTATTAGAAGGCAAATTCCTTAAGAAAGCGGAATATTTCGGACCACCCCGAAATGCGCAGAACCTATGCTCGGTAACAAAAGGAGGCACTGCCCTTAATAGGTGAGCTGACTTAAAGCGGCACCTGCAAAGTGTAAATATTATAAAGGCAAACGGCAAAGAATTCGTTTTGTGACGCTGCCACCTTATCTAAACTGCGTTAATTTTGTCTGTTTAGATGCTGCGAGAACAGTGGAGCATTCGCCACATAAAGTGGGTGGTTTACGTCTTGACGTGGCATTACTTCAGGTGGTAGAGGAAGAGTTGCCGGATACAGGGGAGGAAGGGGACGAAGCAAGAATAACCATAATTGTTAGCGGTACTCTACCTTCAGAGGATGCCCTGTGGAATTATTTTGAGAATGAGAGACGATCTGGCGGAGGGGAGATTCTGGAATTGACTCATACCGAGGAAGGAGAGACTGAGATTACATTTGCTGAGGTGAAAGGTAATGTCCTTATGGTCTAGTTGGTGGGTCGATTATTTAAAAGAGGTTTACGTCAGACCTTGGTTTAAGGCTAAATCAAGGTTTAGACGAGGTCTCCAAAAACCACGGCCAAGAGGAGTCTAATTTGAATTGTCAGTTATTGTCACGCAAACCACATTTAGACGTCCTATTTTTTTTCATTATCTGTACCTGCTTTTCCCCACGGAAGGCCGCTGTTTTGCTCATTGCTTCCAGGGTTGCAGGAAACAGATGATACTCCAAACCAAGATCGGCAGACGCCTATGGGCGAGCATCTGCAGAGAAAAAAAAAACGGTTTGAGAGCGTTATACCACGTCTAAAACCCACTGATTAGCAGGTTTAATTTAGTATTGTTTTTTAGTCCACGGTAAGAAAGGCGCGGCTTAATATAAACAATAACAAACCTCCATTAAATTATTGGAATCTCAGGCTAAACCTCGGTTACTCCATGAACTTTTCAATCCCACCTTTAACTTCTCTTAAATAACAGACCAATTGTGTTTGAGTAGTAATCTTCTGGTTTCAGATTTAAAGCGGCTTCTCGAGGACCCTCATTCCATTGATAAGAAGCACATTACAGTAATGAGAAAACCTCCAAAGAAAAAAGTTCCACTAGATCCACTGAAGGTCCATGTACAAGGACTCAATGAGACGACGTCTGAAGACTGTCTGCGCTTTTATTTGGAGAAATTCAGTACGGCAGAGGTCAGTGAGGTGTACAGAGGCTGCAGAAACAACGCATTGGCAGTTTTCGACGCTGACCCAGGTAATTGCTATTCACCATTGCCCAGAATGTTTTCAGGGACATTTACTTTGCGACCTTTTAAGGGCGTGGCATAACAATCCGCGTGCTTAGAACCAGTAGGCTGTGACTGGTCATCAGATTTATTTACCTTTGGGAGAAGCCAAGTCTCTTAACATTCGTGTTCTGATATATTTATCTGGATCCAGATCCTTAACTGAAACGCTTTTAAGAAAGTTTTATATTGACAGGCAGGGTTTCATAAGTCTACATGTATAAGCCTTCCTGAGAGAGCGAGTAAGATAGACGAATTTTTGCACATCCCACTTGACGCATCCTTGCGCACGTTCTCTTACCATCGATAGTAATGGTAATCGTGGGAATTTAGCTTCCCAAACAAAACAAACGTAATATTATTAGCACAGGATGACTGAGAGAAATTCAAGTGAAATAATCAATAACTATTCTTTTTTCTTTGGCATGTGGGGGCGCAATGGTGTAGTGGTTAGCGCGTTGGACTTCAGATCTGAAGGTCGGTGGTTCGACGCCCAGTCCATGTCATCGTGTTGTTTCCTTAATTAGACAAGATACTGTGCCCCACATTGTCTCTCTCCACCCAGGTGTATAAATGGGTACCGGCGACATTCTGCTGGGGGGTATCCCTGCGATTGACTAGCATCCCGTCCAGGGGGAAGAAGGAATACTCTCAGTTGAAACCGGGACAAGCTCCAGCCGTGTTGGCCTCCTGGCCTGAGTGCGACTTTGTCCTCATCTTTATCCTTTCTTTGACATGCGATCACAAATGCGTGACAAAAAAACAGTTCGGCTCAGCCTGAACGCCAATAATATGCCTTGCAGCATTCTTTTGTTTGCAAAAAAAACTATTCAAATTTGCATCCGTCCGCTAGAGCTTTGAAAGAGGGCAAGTCGTTTCAGAAATTGAGGCAAAGCGAAACACTCAAAATCCTGCACCGAAATTGGGCAACTAGTTCACGAGCAATTCAATCACATTTTGACCTTTTTTGCTTTGCTTGTTTGTTTTTGTTGTTGTTGCTGTTGCTGTTGTTGTTGTTGTTGTTGTTGTTGTTGTTTTACACACGCTTCTCTGATTTAAGGATTTAATACACGGGTATTTTTGCAAAGGTTATGACTATGCATGGGGAAAAGGCACATCTTAGCAAGGGCTATTGTAATCTGAAAAGAAAAATGTGGGTAACCACGCCGGCATTTTTCAGAGATAACCATAATTCTAAAAAAAGCTTTGAAATGTAAAGAATGTATGGCATTTTCTTTCTGAATTTAAGTTCAATTGTCTCTAAAAATGCATGGTTACCCCCAATTTAATTTTTGGATTCTGATAGCCCTTGCTAAGATATGCTTTTTCCATATAGTCATAAACCGCGCAAAAATACCTGAAAATACCTGGAAAAAAGAGACCTGAGATGCGCAGAACGCATGCGCAGTAACAAAAGGAAGCACTGTCCTTGATCATTCAAATTTAGTGCCGATATGCAGTTTTGCCCTAATGGTAGTGCTTTTCAAAATGTTAAAATTAAACATATATATCGTGTATCTGAACAATTGCAAATGTTCCTAGTTGAGCAAAACAGCCTTGAACTAACGAAAAAGCAATCTTAAATACTGATCGGTCTTTATCTAATACTGAAGCGTATGGAAAATACTCAATTTATTAAAGACCTACTGTAATGCAAAATAGCTCATTAATTGCTTTAGTTATCCTCTGTAAGAGGCCAAGTCCCTCCTTAAGCTCTTGAAGCGTCCGGTTTCCTGTAAATTGATCGCAAAAGCAACGTTAATTTACGATAGTAATCGTCCTATAGTCCCGGTTGTGTCGCTACATTATGGGCATTGTTAAACCCTGTTTGTAGAAAGGATCACCTCTTACATTCCGTATCTATCCAGTCAGTCCAGGCTACAACATTCTTTAGACATTCAACTTTGCTTTCACAAGACCTTCTAAATTTTACACCTGTCTCAATTCCCGATTGTGAAACGCGTGGGGCTATTGTAACATTACTATTTGGTGAGACGAGAATAAAATGGTTTGGAAAGGCCATTTGTATAATTTCAGCAGGTGAAAAATGACTTGAAAAAAGCATCACTTGATGATTTCAGGTCTTTCATTTTATAAATGGACATTTTTGACGATTTCTACTTTTTTATTGGCACTGTTATTTTATTTTTCAGACTTCATGTCTCTTTTCGACAAAGTTGGCAAAGACCCCAAAGGTCTTGAAGGAAAACATCTTCGACTGGAACGCGTGCCCATCTGCTATTGCATTCATGTCAAGGGGTTAAAGAAAGAAACATCGGACGATTTAATAGGACTATATTTTGAAAATCATAGAAAGAGTGGCGGGAGCCGTGTCAGCCGTGTAGAAAGAAAAGAACAAGATGAAGCCTTGGTTTATTTTGAGGATCCTTCCTGTAAGTATAGCTTTTTCCAAACTTCCGTAATACCGTATTTTTTCTCGAATTACAGCCCACTCTCAATTGAACGCTCCTATCAAAAAATGCAGAATTTCGCCTATTACAATGATGGCTGAAGAACCAAATGTATCAATTCAGATAGAATTATTTCATAAGCATTATAAGTTACTAAAATGTTTGCCAGTTCAAGGACATTGCATCTATTTTACGTTTCACTTTAAAAAGCCAAAACATCGCATTTGCGTCAATGGTACAGAGAGTTTTCTATTGCAGCACATAAATTATTAAAACACGTCTTTGGTTTCGAAAATGGAATCCAACTTTAGAAAGTCGGGCCGACGTTTTCAAGTTCCTTCCCTATCAACTGTACAAGTATAAATTCAGTCAAGACTGATTGACGTGATTAACCATCAAAAGCCCAATTTTAACCGGCGGCCAACACATAACCAATTTGGCGTCGCCAGTCCAGTCCCCTTTCCCTCTCCTCAGTCACCCCTCCCTACTAAAAAAAACAATACTCAAACGTTTTAAGGTGGCTCGATCGGGTTTTTGAGGGACGATACCTCTCAACTTTGAGCAACTAGCGTACCACAGTGAACAACCCAATAGAAAATCGATCGTTACTGCTGACCTAGAGAAAGATGAAAGTT
>Ga0126336_10001943_pt1 | contig 11395 bp, 3 predicted proteins | sample SidCmetagenome_FD_92530 | JGI IMG/M metagenome (GOLD analysis project Ga0126336, IMG submission 92530) | Coral microbial communities from El Islote,Puerto Morelos, Mexico - Siderastrea C C metagenome | ecosystem: Host-associated > Invertebrates > Cnidaria > Coral | place: El Islote,Puerto... | reverse complement strand
GATTCCCTTGTCCCAAAATGCTGGTTCCGAGGAATACTGAGTACTTTTCCTCCATATCGTCAAAAGGAATACGCAAACCACTGCTTATTAGGCGCTTCAGCTACGAGAAACCTTTCCCAACTCAAGCCAAGCCAAGTTCCTTCCACTTTCACGCCATGTTGGTTTTGTTATCAAGTCGATTGACGTCACATCAGCTAATCACGTGACATTTTGGCAGCGCAAGACGGCGACACTTTTGAAGACAGATTTGTGTTATTTTCACCGCGAAAAAAGTACGTTTGAAAAGTTTGAAGCTGGTTTAAAGCTTAGAATCGTTTTTTATACACATAAAACAATCAAAAACCGAAGTTAAAATTTTCGTGTCATATACACTTTAAGTAAAGTTATGTAGTGGAATACTATAGGAAACAAAAGAAAGGGCCCCGAATACATACCTCTTTATCAATTCTGTCCGTTCTGTGCAGCAAGGGCTCTTATTTCTTGTGGCAGCATGAAGCATATTTTTCCCACAGTTTCTGATTCGATCCGGTTCCCCACTAGATTGTTTTTTCGGGTGGGCAACTAGAATCAACTTTCCCAAAATGTGCGCCGGAAACGTTGCTACAAGTTGTTCAGTTGATGATAATTAGTTCAGTGAAACTGTTTTTGAACACAAAAGAAAGACACCTCAAAAGGCTGCATCACATTTTCCGGCTAAGAAATTTATATTAACAGCCTCTTTTTCTTTAAAAACAAGCACACAGAAACATTTACAAGATCATTGTGATGTATCCGTCCGTTAGTATTACTAAAGGCAGATGGAAAATGGATATTGGATAAAAAAAATCTGCGCAAGTTTTTATGTTCCTGGTAGCATAAGGCTGAAATTAAAGTTTGAAAGGTATGCTGCGCATACGTTTTCGGTCAATTATCTAAAACGAAATGGAAGTCCGGGAAAAGGTGTGACGTGTTGTTCAGACAATATTCATTATTTGGTCGAGTATGCAGCTATTGCAATTAACGTTGTCGGAAAACCTACGCGATAAGACCACAAGGTGCTGTGGGTAATCTATTAATAGTTCACCAAACTTAGCTATGGCTCACTCCTACACAAAACAAATCACACAGGCAAATGTTTATGGTACTTGCATCCCTCCTATGGCGGCGACAACCGCGAAATTACAGCCGAATGACAAACGATTTTCAGCTGCCCGTACTACTTTTCAGTCTCGTCCCGTAAGCTCGAGGCTTTAAAATCCGACAACGTTAATTGAAATAGCTGTACGGTGCAAAGGTTTCTCAAAAAGCTTTCAACTATGCGGGATTACGTCGCTATTGCTCAACCAAAATGTCAAACTGTTTTGCAATGTCGCCGTGTTTAATAACAACGTTTTTTTTTTTTAAATTTTGCTCGCTATCGGTTTCGTTGAACTGGATTTGCACTGGCCGTGGTTCTCTCCTTAGATAAGTAAACTGTCTTAAGATTCTCATGATCAGTTTTACCCAACAACTGCAACGAAACTTCTAACCGGTTTTTAGAAAAGAGAGTAAAGAGAAAGCCCAAAACGTTCGTTAAAAAAGACTGAGGCCAACATAGCAACGGTCTGAAATGAAATGAACCTCGCGCGCGAACTGAAGTCATTATATGTAAATGAATGGCTGCTCGCATGGCTAGCAAGAAACAGTTTTTTCAGACAATACTTAAACCATGCTTCCATTTAAGATAATCTTTGTAAAAAAAATTGTACAGCTTAAATGTAGCTCGAATTTGTGCCAAGTCGGAGCAAGCAACTGTTAAATCACTATTAGCACAGGAAGGCAAAAATCTTACATCCCTTGATTATTTAAAAATAACTTTGATGTGCTTAACGCGGAAAAGGCATCGTTTGCGTACAGCCGAGATTCTCCGAGCTGACCTTTTATTCTCGACGAGTCCATTTCTGCGGTTCAAAAACGGCGTTACGCATGAGATAGTAACTTAAATGATTTATCTCCCAACTTGACAAATATTTTTGTTCAGAAAAAAATCTGTACAAATTGACCCAGATTTTCACTTTGTTTTGGAACCCTCGTAGGCTACCATCTTAAAGGATAATGAACTCCCACAACAATGGGGATGAGAGCTTACTGAAGATTCACTAGCCCGTTTCAGACGTTCAGTTAGTGAAACGCGAGCGAAAGAAGGGGAAAAAACGAGGGGAGACTGGGACAGAGTCTAGCCGTATTTTAAACTTTTCCAATTTTTTATGAAAGCTCAAAAGCTGCAGAATTTTTGAAAAAATAGCTGACCAAAGAAGTATTTTAGGTACTGAATAAAACAAAATCTGAAATTTTGCTCCCTTCTTCGGATTCTTGATTTTCCTGCTAATGAGCTCTTAAAATGTATCTTAATTTTAAATACTCTTTCAATTCTTTAACAGGCAGTAACAAAACAAGAAAGCGTAATCTTGGAACACGTTAAAGTCGAGATGTCCTCACTGGAGTTGTCAAACAGAAGCTTGGCAGCAGTTGTCGTCGAATCAAGTATCTGTCTTGGAGTGAACATCATAAGCCGTCATCGGAAATGTTCTGGTTTGTTTGCCGGTGTACGAAAATCCTATACTGTGATAACCCACCTAACTGTACCTCATCGCTTTGGCAGTCAGGGATCTGTTGTGAACAACAGTTGAAATCCAGTCTGCTTCACGTGTTAATCACTGGAAGATGGATTTTCGACGACACCTTGCCAAGTTCAGGGTTTCGTCGAGGTGTTCGTTACGAACTCAACTCCAGCAACAATTGCCTCATTGCATAACAGAGCATTTTAAAATAAGTTTTTCCAGCGATGGCATTTCAGCAAGCTCTAAAATAATGTGGGTTGATAGGGTATATTTATAAAAATATATTAAATTTTTTTCTTAATAATTTCTTGTAAATCGTATTTTTAGAATAGTTTTTAACCATTTTTGTAACCCCAGTCCTCTTAGATTAGTTTAAGGTATATTATGTTTTTGTATCTCCTATTTTCTACTTTTAAAATTTAAACATGTATTCATTCACACTTTGTGTGAGAACATGTATTTAATAAACCTTCATTATTATTATTATAACAATGGGTTTATTGGCATTCAACCGGTACATACGAATTGTGAAGACAAGCCACTGCAATAAGATCTTTTCGCCACGCAAATCTAAAACGTTCTAGAAGAATCATTTATTTAATGGCCAAAAATGGCCCAATTTTTATCCCGAAATGAACTGTAGTTTTCTCTCCGTTACAAAGCGCTCTAGCAAACTAAGCTTGGCCGTTGGCATCTAATTTTCATTAATTGCATTTTTTTTATTTCGCGAGGCTGGGTTTTACTAGTAACTCAAGCACAACCGTAAGCACAGGATTAATCAAACAAACACCGAGATACGCGAGTGGAAGCACAATTTTTGATCCTTCTGCTTGTCCTTTTTTTTTCAATTCCTGATTGACGTTAATCTATCGCAGGAGCCCATATCGTCTGTGTCGGTAATAAGAGAGTTTTGTTCTGTTTGGGGCAATATACAAGATAATTGAAGCTCATCGACTCCAGCCAGAAGAGAAAGCAATTTCATTTTTTCTATATTAACATAATAAAGGCACATACATCTGCCGGCAGGTTTTGATTGACAGTTTAACCCCATTCCCATAAACCAAAAACATTATTAAATAATACACTGACTTTAACTGAGCAAGCGTGCTTCCAAATAAATACTGTTCTCTTCTACTTTCGATGAGATGCCACAAAATGTAAACGTTAGTAAGAAATAACTAAATAATCACAATGCGGTGTTAATTTCTTTCAATGACGTTTGTCAAGGCTCACGACACCCACTGATAAAACAAATTCAATTCTCAATCTGAGAACGACAAAAGTCCACACTGTTGGAAACCAAAATGGAATTATTATAGAAAAACAAAAGGGTCGGCATTTTTTTATAATTATTATTTTTTAAATTTCCTGATGCATAAACTTTAAAAGACTCTCTTGCAAATCCAATTTGAGCAGGGCTTTATCACGAAAACGTTTAACAATGTGTATCTTACGGCTAGTTTGAAGCTCAGTAAAACGTTTTCCATTTTACTGAAAGGTAAGTTTAAAGACGAGTTGGTTGCCTTTTTAAAATTGACCCTTGTTTAAAGCCTATTTTAGTGACAAAAATTACTCTGAAACTTAAATAACGATTATTCAAGTTAAGAAATATGGAAAAAGGGGCTTACAAAAATACACACACACCAGCACACCCTTTTTTGCCACAGCTATAATATCGTAAACGAAAATTAAACATGTTAAAACCCTTTCTATTAGCCGAGCTTTTCCTTTTGAGACCTTTTTTAAGATTGTGTTAAAACATACTTAATGTAGTATTTAAAACCTGCTAGCATTTAGGATAATCTTTGTAAAAAAATGAGTGTACAGCTTAAGAGTAGCTCAAATTTGTGCCAAGTCAAAACAGGCAACTGATAAATCACTGTTAGCACAGGAAGGCAAAAATCTTACATCTCAGTTGATTATTCTGGAATAAATTCATGTGCCTGATGCGGAACCGACATGGTTTCGTGCAGCTGGCGTTCTCCGAGCTGACGTTTTATTCTCGACGAGTCGATTTCTGCGGGTCAAAAACGGACCGATATTAATGTATACAGAGACTTCTGATATTGACCCAGATTTCACTTTTTCTATGAACCCTCGAAGGTTAGCATCTTAAACGATAATGAACTTCCACAATCTTCCACAGCAACGGCAATGAGAGCTTAAATAAATAAATAAAAATTTGCTAAGAGCTTCCTGAAGATAGACGGTTTTTTCTTGTTTCAGGTGGGCCAGAGAAAGAGACTAGCCGTATTTTGAACTTTTCCAATGTTGCTGAAAGCTCAAAAGCATCAGAACGTTTTAACGTGATATTTGAAAATAGTTGTCGAAAGGGGTATCTTAGGTAAAATAAAACGAAATCTGAAAGTTGGGATTCTTCTTTTTTCGGCTCGCGAAAAATGTATCTTGATTGTAAATACTCTTCCCTTTTTTAACAGGCAGTAACAATACAACTGAGAAAGTGTTATCTTGTAAAAAGTTAAAGCAAGATGTCCTCCCTGGAATTGTCAAACAGAAGCTTGGCAGCAGTTATCGTCGAATCAAGTATCTGTCTTGCAATGAACATTATAAGTGTCATAGGAAATGTTCTGGTTTGTTTAGCAGTGTACAAAAACTCTAAACTGCGATCAACTACCAATCTGTACATCATCGCTTTGGCAGCCAGTGATCTGTTGTGTGCAACAGTTGGAATGCCGTTAGCTTCAGCAGTATTAATCACTGGAAGATGGAATCTCGGCGACACCGTGTGCCAGCTTCATGGTTTTGTTGAAGTGTTTGTGTCGTACTCAACTCCAGCAACTATGGGTTTATTGGCGTTCAACCGTTACATACGAATCGTGAAGACGAACCACTTCAACAAGATCTTTTCACCGCGCAAATCTAAAGTTTGGCTGAGTTGTGTGTGGCTTTCTCTCGCTTTGTATCTGCTAATCGGTCGAGTGTCAAACTGGAGCACATTTGAATTTAGTCCTGGTTATGCTGGTTGTAGCGTTGCGTTTACGACATTAGAAAGCAGGATCGTCCACTACTGTGTCGTGCTCGGTTTGTTTTTTGTTTTACCTTTTTCCATCGGTCTTTTCAGTTATTGCAAAATTTTTCTGAAAATCCGTCAGCATGAGGTTGACGTGGCTTCATCTTTACAGAACCCGAGAAACCCAGCGGGAAGAATTTCAGTGCAAGAGATAAACATGAGCCGCACCTTAGCCTACGTCGCAGGTGGATTTCTGCTTTGCTGGATACTGATGTGGGCATTCGTATTATGGAAGCGCTTTTCCCCAGACACAGCTCCAAGAATTGTACAACTAACAATCACATTTCTGTTTTATCTGAGCAGCACAATAAATCCATTTATATATGCTGCCAGAAATCGTGTTTTCCGTGAAGAATTCCACAAACTGCTGTGCTGGTTGAAATTAAGAAGTGCAACATCCGAAGACAATTCTGGTGCGAGCCGAAAAAGAGGTCGTGGTGAGAAAACACCTCGAACAGCATCCCCTTTCCCAGAGTCCCTTTTCTCCCCTTCAGCGGACGGGAAGCAGAGAGATAAGAGAAATCCTGAAAACGAGGTTGCTGAAACAGACCTTTAGGATTCCCAGCCGCCAAATCTATCGTGTATTATAATAACTTTTAGCTGCATTTTGTATAATACACCGGGCCGCTCTGTTACAAATGTAACAACATATTGTCACTAATGTTAGAAGCAAAAACAACTTTTCAAAATTATTACAGATCACTCATTCCTTCTTAAAAGCAACTCCAGATATCTGACAATCTTTAGCAATTTGAAGGTAGTATATAGAGAAATTTCCGGAACCAACCTAGCCTAAGTTGCCACTGAACTGTGAAGAAACTCTTGGCAAGTTAAAGTCATTTATTAGGATCACGTGACATACATTGACATACATGATGACTTCATTAAAATACAAAAGTAGTGCTACCAAGCCATTCTGCCTTAACCATGTATTTACTCATTTCCAAAGAGTAAAAGAAGCTACTAAAATGAATAACATGAAATCCAGACTAAATTACAAAGTCTGCTATCTTCTCGATGACGTTTCCAGCCTTGGTTCATACACAGTTGTTGTAGCAAATACTTAATTTACTGAATTGTCAGGTGCACTTGTCTCGCTGCGTTACAGCACGCGTGCTAGGCTCAGTTAGTGGACAATTAGTTGCAAGCTAAGTCCATTGTTGCATTTCTTACCGTAGTCCTTTCTTACTTTAGTCTCTAGAGTAGAGTTACTCTACTCTATACAGGGTTGTAAGGAGAGAAAAGTGCATTGCTTTTATTAGTCTTTTAGCAGTGATAAAATTAAGGCTAACACCCTGGAGGAAACCAGGATAGTCAGTCAATTCTTATGGTTCTACGTCTTTACATAAAACTGCACACTGCCAAAACGGCTTTTCATCCCCCTTCCCCTTTTCAATGTCATGTAAATCTCGCACGACCAGCTTTGATTAGAGGGGGAGGGTTCATTCGTATCGTCGAATTATCACTTTCGATTTAAGGGTAATCAGAATCTGTCTCAACAGTTCTGTCTGAGATGGTAGTTTAAAATTAAAGTAGTTTAAAATTAACGACGAACCGTTTTTTTTTTCTGTCTTCTTTTCGCTTGTATGCAATCGGAGTGTCATGCCAGAAAAACAAATCTTACGTTTAGTTAGCATGCTTTTTCTGACTGGAGGAGGACGTCGAGATTTTTAAAAGTAGGGACGAATGTGAGGAGAGTTTAACACATGTTTCCTTTAAATCAGTGTAATTTCCAAAAGGTAAAAAAACTCAATATTTATACCAAACGCTTTTGGGTCTGTAATGTGGCCTTCTACACGTATGTTCGAGTCCTTTATAATGGCTTAGATTTCATGAGAAGGGTATTTAATTCGTTGTGTAGAGGCCAGTGGACGCTTTATTTAGCCTCATAAATAGGTATAGTTAAAAAGCATTTCTTAATTGTTATTTGAGCTCGTTTAGGACTTTCCCTAGTTCGCTTGGCCGGTTTAACTTTGCATCTTTTGATTTATTTCGCTCAGTGTTATTACAAAACCAGCACAAGGGTTCTAAAAAAGAGATTTAAATTCATTTAATTTATTCTAGTCTGTTAACCGGTACACGTGGAACAGTGCACGCGACCCGTGCAGTGTACGTTGTACATTGGAAGCTAATGTTAAAATTTAGGTAGCTAAAAGTTGGACTCTCGGATCGAAGAGTCAGCAGTCTTTAATTAGTTTTGACTGTTCCTATGGGCAAAGTTTCCTTCTAAGGGAAACTCTTAAAACCCCCTCGGAAAACGTTAATGTAGGATATTTTAAGTAACATTTCTGGTTTTAGCACGTGCCATTGCAACACTGTACTTTTCCGAACAAAATTAATCGCTTAGTTAATGTAATATTGTACGTATATAAGCACGCCTGTTGTTATTGTATAAAGTTAATTATTTCAGTGGTCAGAGTAAATTCATGCTAGTGTAAAGCTTGGTTCCTTTCTGTTTGCAAAAAACTTAATGCATGCGATTGGGCTTGCAGTTGACTGCCTTGATTGACATGTTGCACAACTTCTCACAGCGAAACAAAGCTAAAACCATACCAGGGATGGTCTTTAGGTTCCTTGAAGCCCTGGCCAAAAGGAGTCGCAAGTTATCACAAGTTGGAAACTTGTGGTAGCTTGCGACTCCGTTTGGCCACGGCTTTGCGTGGACTTGCGATGGCTTGCGATAACCTGCGTCCACTTTGATCGAGCTCAAATTTGCACGCAAGCGAACGCAACTAAGTTTTTAACCGTTTGGCCACCCAACGCAAGTCGACGCAAGTTGGCTTCAGCATTCTTTTCCTTTGTACGGACGCACGCGCAAGGCTGCACTAAAATGGATCAGTTTGGAAAATTGTGTTGAACTTGCGTGTACTTTCGAGTCCGTTTGGCCACCCATCGCGAGTCTACGTATTCAAGTTGACATTTCCAAATTTGCGTTGACCTGCGACCCCGTTTGGCCAGGACTTGAATTTTACTTCAATCGTTTCAAGTTGACGGTTTAAAAATGAGATGCCAAGTCCAGTGGAATCGAATCGATTGCCGATTCCTCACTTAAGTATATTTTGGTGGGCAACTATAGTGAAGTTTCCCATGATGTGCAGTTATTGCAAATTCTTCTATTGATGATGGTTTAGTTCAGTGAAACTGTTTTTGACCATAAAAGAAAAAAACCTCAAAAAGGCTAGATAACGTTTTCCGCAGAAATTTATAATAACAGCCTCTTGGATGATATTAAAAAAAACATTCAGAATTACAAAGGAAAATAAAAAATGGACATTGGATAAAAAAGTCGGCTGAAGTTTTCATATTCCTGGTAGCATAAGACAGTGAAAAATTGAAAGGTTTGCTTATATACATGTTTATATATAGTGAAGGCTGTTACTAAAAAGAAAACCAAGAGAGTCAGACTATATAGTCCCTGTAGTATCGAGTTCACGCAAGTTTAAAACTATTAAAAACTCTTTTTTTACAGGGAAAGTCTCAATCCGAAGTATAACTTAAAAACGCACAAATGTCAGCAGTAAAAGTACTAAATTCTAAAATACAACAAGGCACAGAGTTGTTACAAGCCTTCATCTTCTCACCTAAGTTTGTGGAAATCTTACTTAAGATTGAGGCTATTCCGGTACGAATGAGTCTTCCTTTTATCCAGCGGTCTCGGGCAATTGGAAACTGGTTCACGGTTTATTAAGAATTTCTCGATGGCTTTTCCAGTCTTGGTTCCTACAGAGTTGTTGGATAGCGGGTACAGAATTCACTGAATTGTCGAACGCTGTTGCCTCGTTAGCTAGTTAGTGGGTAGTTGCGATTCTTACTCTTGTGACCGCTTATTACGGGCTTGTAAGGAAAGAAAAGTACATTAAGATTGATTATTGCTTTTTGGTCTCATGACGTGTATTTAGCAATAAATCAGCAAATTTAGCTATTTCTGTTTATTGATATTTAGCCGTAGGAAGTCTTTCTGTCTGGTTTTCCCTTGCATGTATTCGGAGTATTATAATAATAATAATAATAATAATAATAATAATAATAATAATAGTAATAATAATAATAATGTTGGTGGGACAGCGAGCAGGTTTTGAGTTGATAAGCGTAGTGAGCGGCTAGGTTTGTATTCAACTAAAAGTTCTTTTATGTAGTCCGGTGCCTCGTTATACAGAGTTTTGGGCGTGATTAACAAGATTTTGTAATCAATTCTTGCTTTTACTGGAAGCCGATGGAGGCGCTTCAGTATTGGCCATGCCAGAAAACAAATCTTAATTTTAGTCAAAATACTTCTTCCTGACTCGACGAGGGCGTGCGAGATTTAAGGAGAAAGGAATGTGAAGAGAGTCCTACGCATGTTTCCTTTAAATTATACCAAAAAATACAAAAACATCAATAGTTATGCTTTCAATGGCTTAGTGTTTTTGAAAAGAGTATGTAGTCAGTTGTGTAGGCGCTAGAAGCCGCCTTACTTAGCCTCAGTAATAAGTATAATTCAAAGCATTATTTATTTATTATTTAAACTCGTTTAGGACTTTCGCTAGTTGGTTCAGGAATTGGGCGTTTTATCTTTGCATCTTTTGTTTCATTTCACTCAGTGTTATTACAAAATCAACATGAGGGTTCTAAACAAAAGATTTTCTTTTAATTTATTTACACGTCGCCCCGTGAAGTGTACATTGTACTTGTACTTTGGACGCCTACGTTAGAACAGTTGGGTACCTAATCCTTGGACTCGCCGATCGAAGCCTCTGTTTCCGTGAGCAAAGTTTGCAGCTCTTTTGTCGTATGAAAACTACTTTCCTTAACAATTAGGTGCACGTGAACGTGAGATATTTTAAATAACATATCTGTTTTCAGCAAGTGCTTTTGCAATATTGTTCTTTCTCGGACAAAAGAAATTGCTTAGTCATTGTAATATTGCGCGTATATAAGCACACATCTTGTTCTTGTAAGTTGGCTATTTCAGTGGTCACAATAAACTCATGCTGGTGTAAAGTTTGCTTCCTTCCTGTTAGCAAAATACCGTAAGCATGCGATTAGACGTGCAGTTGATCCTGCACGACTTCTCAAACCGAAACAAAGCTAAGACCATACCAAGGATGGAGTTCAGGTTACGTGAGTTTTACCTGAATCCTTTCAAGTTGCCGGCTTAAAAATGAGAAGCCAAGTCAAGTGCGCCCAGTTAACTGAGCGTCGCCCCATGTAAGGTAATCCGGAATCCGGGCAATTTTACCCTGTGGAATCGGCCAGAATCCACGACTTTGGAATCCGGAATCCAGCTCGTGGAATCCGGAATCCAACCACTGGAATCCAGAATCCAGCTTGTTAGCAATCCAGCCTGTTGTGATTGTTCCGGGACCCCTTTTCTTCTGAAAAGCGGCTATTGTGTGAAAAACTCGAGCTGCAAGGAGGTGCAATAAACGATACCACGCGTGTTTCACCCGCAGGAACACCCCTGAGTCATGATGAGATATCGGTCGGTATTGGGTACCTATTTTAACCCATGGTGTCCTTGCCATGGTATAATGCAATGACGTGACGGAATCACATCCTGATCCTGTAGTGCGTGAAACAAAGGCGCAACAGGTGACTCTCGCAGCCTAGTCTTTACACGGACCCCGTTGCGCCTTCAGAACCTTTCCCTGTCCGTGCGCAATTGAAACCAAGTTTCGGATTTTCGAAACTATAATAATTCAAAGAATTATAATAATGGCATAAAAATATCCATATTCTTAGCCTTAGTACCTCGAAGTATTAGTAGTCGCGATGTTTTGTTTTTGGTGCATTACACTCTTTTTTT
>Ga0126336_10001942_pt1 | contig 11397 bp, 8 predicted proteins | sample SidCmetagenome_FD_92530 | JGI IMG/M metagenome (GOLD analysis project Ga0126336, IMG submission 92530) | Coral microbial communities from El Islote,Puerto Morelos, Mexico - Siderastrea C C metagenome | ecosystem: Host-associated > Invertebrates > Cnidaria > Coral | place: El Islote,Puerto... | reverse complement strand
CCTTTTTTCAATTGCAGCATAAGAAAGGGAAGGAAATTTGTTATCTTAGAATTTTAATTTTATAGTGTCGCTGAAATACACCATGAACAGAAGGAGATAGCAGTTGGGTCTAAATACTGAAAGGGGTTGCAAAATTTTGACAGAAATTACTGCGCAAAAATATGAAAGCTTGGAGCCTGAAACTTGGAGCTACTAAAAGGGAACGATGATATGCATGTTATGCATGTGGATATGCAAAAGGTCCAATTTTTATTCTACCTATGTGGAAGGACTACTATTTTAATAAAAATTAGGATATTATTAAGGGTTTGAACCTCGGGAAGCCTTCCCTCACAAAACTATCTGGAGTAAGCACGCCCCCCCCCCTTACCCCATCCCCGCCGCCTTCCCCGGTAGCGTGACAATGATACGTTCTGTGTGAACAATTACAACTTAGGATTCATTTCCAGTTTTAAATTGGTGAAAGTTTTTTAAAAGAATACACGCCGCTTGTCTTGTATTCGCTTTTGTTGTTTTTACTGTTGTCACTCGATAAAAATGTCACTGGGAAATATAATTGTTTCTTTTCTTGGTTAGTATAATTTAGATTTACTCATCCCCGCACACTTTTACTTTGGAAATCAACTTAAACGCAAAACGTCTTAAAGGAAACCACCACTGTCATAACAAATTGACGTTTAATTGTTGGAAATACAGTATAAATTCCAATTCATTTTTTAATAAGTGGAAATAAAGTTTTCGTGGCAAAAAATTGGAAATGAATATCGCCTGTTTTCGCTTTTAAATTTCCCGCGCGCCGCCATTTTGAATTTTAATGACGTCAAACGGTTGCCGCTATTGTTAATTAAGAAGCACTTTCGTTTGTTTGAAACAATTGGGCAACCATTTGACGTCATAAAATTTCAAAATGGCGGCGCGCGGGAAATCTAAAGCGAAAATAGGCGATATTCATATCCTTTTTTTTCGCACACTAAAACTTTCTTTCCACTTGTTAAAAAAAGAATTGGAATTTCACTCATGTTCAATACACCCGAACTGAATCGGACTGACGACTTTATTTCCAACAACTTAACGTCAATTTGTTATAACAGTGGAGGTTCCCTTTAAACAACCGAAGAAACACGAGACCAGGAAACCCAAAAGTGTGCCAGGAAAGTGGAACTGTGTGACTGAGAAGTTGCTTTCCTCATATCAAGTAAACCGCCTCTTGAAATCCAAACAAGACCTCAATTTTATGTGAGATATTTTGAATTCGAGAAATGAGGTGCATTTTACAAGCCAGGTACGCCTTCTGTGCCCTGGCTCAAGAATTAGTATATTCGTTCACATATCTATTTCTTTATTCTATATTTTTCATTTATTTTAATTGAATTTTATTTGTTATCTTTTTTGACGATCAAATTTATTTTTACATATTTTTTCATTTATTTTGTGATCTTTTGCCCTGTTCCGGGATGTTCCGTAAATTCCATGTTCCTCGTTTTCTTGTCGTCTAACTGGGACCCTAACAGTTGGAAAAACCTTGCGTGCAGTGTGCCATGATTGTGCGTGTGTAATATTGCACAAGATGTTTTAGATAAACTAAACAGGCTAAACATGCGACACGTTTGCTTAAACCGCGCCTATAACTACTTCTAAAAGAGGTCGATTTTATCAGAAACAGTTAACACTTAGCTGTGTACCTCTCTGCCAACTTCTGCGGGAAGGAACTCGATCTCCTTTAAGGTAGAGTAGCTAATTTGAACATAAATCTTTTCGTATCTGGAAACAGATATGCAGTGCCAGTTTATTCAGCTGAGCGTTGCATAAAACCAGTGTAATAGTACTGCAAAGAACTCTGAGGTAGTGGAGTAAACCGTGTCTTTTAATAACATTTCTAAGACTTTGGAAAGAGCTAAATCAATCGTATCGTAGATTAAGCGTGTTTTATAACCTTTAATTTGGGACTGGTTTCACGTTTTGAGGTTTTCACTGAATGTTTTTTTTGGGTTTGTGGCCAGAATTTGGGTGTTATGAAAGTCGTTATTGCAGGTCGAAGTCCAGCAAAACCTTGCGTGCAGTAATGTCAGATGTGTTCGTGCCTGAATTTTTGGCCGTGATATTGCTTAAAAAGTTCTTAATAAACTAATTGCGCTACACATCACATTTGCTCAAACCACACCCAATTTCCCTGTACAATTAACGAGGGCGAATTTAGCAGTAACAGCGCACACTTAGCTGCTAACCACTCTGGCAACATCTGCGGAAATCTCGATCGCCTTAAAAGTAAAATTAGAGCTCGTTTTATTGCCAATTAATTTACTCTTTTTGAAGTCCATTTGTTATTCTGCAGTGCATATTTGTTCTGTACAAGGTTGTGTTATGCATCTTTTATTCAATTAGCAGATTAGTTGGGTTCTATATGTGACTATTTCAAATATTTCTTTTACTAGTAAGCAAATGAGAGATTAGCCAGCTGGAAAAAAGGACATAATGTCACGAAGTTCTCTTATAAATTCCAACAAATTACAAAATGTAAGCGGTATCCCATCTCGTATTTTTGTGCTGTTGCGGAAAATACATAAACCTATATATTATACTCTTTAAACTTGGACAAAACGTAGACAATAACCTGACCAATTTGTTTGTTTTTTTCGCCTTCAGTTCCGAAAAGCGAAAGCGAAAATGATTCGCTTGATGTTCATTTTGGCCCTGGGCGTTTTCTTGGCCAGTAACGGTGGAATATCGCAGGAAAAACTTGCTGACCAGGTAACTTTTTATGTTATTGTTACCGATATTCTGCGCGCGCAAAGAAATTCTCTCTGACGCCATTTTTTTTGCGCGCGTGCAACAAATTACACCTTCATCGAGAAAAAGCTGAAAACAGCTCTGTGGTCCGGCTTGTAGAAATCGCTCGTGGCGTATTGTTATCATTCTTTATCACGAGTGGATGAAGTCTTGACGCAGTTAGTGAGTGATACCGGAATAAAATGTCTGAAAAACCTTAACAAAAACCTCGATAAGTTGTTTTAGAACTTCTTATGTTTATCGCACGAGCTGCTGTTTCGTCATTTCAGCACGCGCTTAAGTTGTACGCATGTTCAGTTTTGCTCACGATGGAAGTCCCAAAAAATCACAGAACGACTTTTTGACCACAATCTCTGACCGTACAACCCGAAGAAAAAAATTCAGAATCAATTTATAGGCCTAACTTACCGTTGTAGACAAAATATTAGCCGCAAAATCTGTAACGGAGTTTTTTTTAAATTAGTAATTCTCAAAAGGCCAAAATTCGACATTTTCTTCATTAGCAAAAATTCTGCGTCACAGATTTTCCTTTTCTTCTGCAAAATTTGAAGTAGAGTCGCACGGCTAGATTTTGAGAAAAACCCCAGTATGACCCCACTCCCCTCCTAGAGCTCGGTCTGTTATATTTATTTCTAAGTTTCTTGTATTTCTTTTCCAGTATAAAATCTTTTCTTTCAACAGTTGTAGCAATAAATTACCCAAAAGAAACTCCTGTTAGCTTTAAACGTAAGGTTTAAAGAGGTTATCTTTCTCCTCTGAAAACTGTAGTAAGCCATCTTAAGTCCATTCTAGATTTCAGAAATTTACTTTTAATAAACAAATTTACTTTAACAAACAACCAAAAGCGAGCTGAAATATCTTAATTCAACACATGACAATAATCAACTAAAATTTTACTAATCAAAAGGGATGTTATGTACCAAGAGTATAGTAATGGTGGCTTGCGTGCCCCAATGTTGAAGTCTTATTTAAATCACTACATTTAGCATGGATCTCTAGATTTGTGGTAAAGGACCAAAACTTCCTAGAAACTTGGAAATCAATCCCGAACTATTTCTTTGAAAAGTATGGTGGCTTTAATTTCCTGCTGCGCTGCAATTATGACAAGAAATTCTTAGAAAAATCGAACATCTCACACTTCTAAAGACCAATTCTAGCCAATTTTCTAAAATTAAAGACATTTTACGGATTGCAGAATGAATCAGATGTCTTTTTGTTTAACAACAAAGACATCCTAATTGATAGAAATACCATTTTCTATTCTAAATGGTTTGAAAAGGGAATTATTTCAATACAGGATATCTTAGACCATACAGGGAAATTTTTAACTTTCCATGAATTCCAGAAAAAATATGGCGTTAAATGCAACTTCTTAAATTATCTACAAGTTCTCTCAGCGATTCCAAAACCCCTACTTCAGAAGGAGAGAACTCTATGTCCGATTGATAAACGTAATTTATTGCATAACACGATTTACCAGCTTTCGCCATCTATTACCAGAGACCTTTGTAAAATGCGCTGCAAAGACTACTACTATATCAATGCAGTCAAAATTGAGCCAACAGGCCCAAAAAATGGGTTAAGGACCTCAGCCTGAATAATTTTAATTGGAAGCGGGCCTTTATTCAGATAAGCCAAGTTTGTAAAGAAAATAAACTAAGAGAATTTAACTTTAAACTACTTCATAGGATAATAGTAACCAGCAAAGAGCTACACACTTGTGGTATCGAAACGAACAGTAAATGCTTATACTGGACGAACAGGATTCAATACTACACTCTTACGTAGAATGTCAACACTTTCAAACTTTTTTTTAATAAAGTTGTGGCTTGATTCAATAATATGAATGACTCTCGCTTTTCCCCAACTGTGATCGAAAAACTGTTTGGAATAATGGAACAAGGCAGCAATGATCGAAAAATATCCAAACTCAACTATTGCCTTCTTTTTGTTAAATACTTTCTATTTTCTATATTGTCAGAAACTAAAAAAACACAAGTGTGACTTCAATGAGACTACGAAGCTGCAGCGTAAACTTCGTATTGAATTTAGACCATAGACTTTTTTTTTCATCCTTCGTAAAGAGAAAATGCTTCTGTCTCGTACTGCACTGTATTAGTGAATAATGGCATTCGCTCTTGTAACAACAAATACGTATTCCTCCGCACTTTAGCACGATCAGTGTAATGGCAGCACCGAACTTAGTTTGCATAAATTATGTCTGTATGTTGTCCTTTTTGTCATTGTTTTGTGAAGCAATAAAATTTCATTAAAAAAAAAAAATTATGTCGACTGAACAAACGACTCTTGAATGCTACTAAAATTAGAAAAAATTCAATTACTGTATCAGTAGTTTTTAGTATGCATTTTTGAGACACCTTCAGTATTTAAATTTTACAAGTTCGTCTACTGTAAGTGGCGAAGAACTTTAAGGAATGAGGCCTGCTTGTTTCTCGAAAAAGCTTTAAACGAGAAAGTAATTAGAAATTGTTTGGTTCTCTAGGTAGCCTTTTCTTTCCTTTCAATAAAGTAATTTCCTTTCCTGAATTACAAAACACTCTTGTTTCTTTTCTTATCTCTTACTTAATATTTCACATAAATTTATGAAATGATATTATGTATTTCTTACAGTCTGCTGGTCCCAGCAATCAAAGCAACTGTCAAGTCGTGTCACAAGTTGCTTGCTGTAAAGATGGTGAGCGACAACTTACTAATCACTTCACTTAATTCTTCTCGCCCTCGAACAGTTTCGTTTTGTTGTGGCACATACAGTTTTGTCTTTTTGTCACGTGTCATTTGCCTGCAGTGGCGATCTCATTTCTTTTCAATTTTCTTGGTAGGCAAAGACGGGAGAAATGGAAAAACCGGTGAGTACACGAAAGTCTAGTTCTGTTCATTTTATACATTGCCCTATGCCTCCCACCTCATGCATAAAAAGGAAAAATGAAGAAACAAGTTTTAACCAAATTTCCTTTTTTTCGTTTCATCTAACACAGGAAAAGATGGCCGTGATGGAGTGAACGGTGATGTAGTCAATTTTATTAAAACTGTGTTCTTAAAAAGTTACCTACAACTTCAGTCATATTTTTTTGGAGTTCAAAATCCATGTAGTATGTCTACCTATGTGGCCAGCTCCCCTTTTTCGTTCTGTGTTATCTTGTTATGAACGATTATGTTTTGAGATATTGCACACAAGTGTTTCGATCATTAGTTCATGGAAGAGCGCCGAGTACTCTGAAAATTCCATGTTACGATAAAATTCAAAGATTGCTTTACATGATTTCAGTTCTGTTGCCGTCAGCAATATTGGGTTCGTTTTCTGCTCAACAAATATTTACGTTCCCTATTGATTATCATGTGTAACACAGGAAAAGATGATTACGATGGAGTGAACGGTGACGTAGTCAATTTACGTAAAATTGTATTCATCTGCTCTAGCTTATGGCGTTAGAAGTAACCTACAATTTAAGTCATAATTTGTTGGAGCTGAAATTCTATGTATGTCTACCTGTGTGCGGCTCTCCCTCTCCCTTTATTTTGCTTGTTATCAAGAATTTTACGTTGAACAGTTGTACGCATATCGATTAACAATAGTTCATAAAACGCCATTAAAATACCAGAAAATTCCATGTCACGATAAAATTCATGTTGCTTTATAATTATGAACTAGGTGCTGTTACCGTTAGCAACATTTTGTTTGTTCTCCTCAACTGATATTTACGTTCCCTATTGATCATTCATATTTATATGGCATATGTAACACAGGAAAAGATGGTCGCGACGGACGCGATGGCGTAAGTGGAGCAAAGGTTGGTTATTTCTTTTTCCTAGCTTTGTCTTCTAGCTTTCCTAGCTTTATCTGATCAGGCTCTAGATCAGCCAATCTAACTTTTCTCAAATAAACGAGTGTTGTGGCGGAGCAGATGTATGTTGTTAAGTGGAATGCTTACGTTTTTTTTTTTTCATTTTTAGGGAGACAAAGGTGAACCGGGAATACAAGGACAAGACGGGAAAATCGGCGCCAAAGTTTGTACATTTCACTTTTTACTGTACTTGTCTTTTTTTTTCCTTTTTAACGACTCAAAGTTTCTGTTCTGGTCCAATATCCCCAATAGCTCATCCTCGTTATTCGTCTGAGCGCTTCCGCACAAATTGGACGATTATTGTATTATCATAGTTAACTGATATTTTTAGTGCCACACTTAAAAAAACTATCAATTGTTTCAGCGACGTTTTGTTATGTTTGTTTTATTCTTACAAATCACCATCAATGCCGGTTTTGCTCTGACAAAGGGAAAAAAACTTTTAGCTCTGCATGGTTGTTGCAATCAATTCATCTCTTTCGCTGTTGATGTTCTAACGTTGGAATCCCATGGCTTCAAGTATTTGTGCATGTGCTAATTTCTACCTGTTTTTTTTTTTTTCATTTAAGGGAGAAAAAGGAGAGCCTGGGATAAGTGGCAATTTTAGTGCAAAAGTAAGTTAATCATTCACTAATTTCTAAGAAAAAAAGAACAAAAAATTTATTTTCTAATCCGTTTATATTGTTTCTTTTGTTTAATCACTAGTAGGTAAAGTAAACTCTCTCATGAGTGTCCCAAACGGGACGGCGGTTAAATCGGTTTCTGTAATATGAAGCCATTAGAAACTTTATTACTCCCTCTTGGATAGGATACTATTCCACTGCAGAAGTTATCCCCCTTTTTCCAGCATTTTGGTTAAGTTCCCTAACAGTTCGCCTGGGACAAAGAGACAAGGTGAAGCAAATTTTCTTGCCTAAGAAAACAACACAAAGGCAAAAATGAGAATCGAACCATCGACCTTCAGTTAAGAGAGCGATTGCTAGTCTTCGCGGAGATTACCTCGTGTTGCAACAGGATAGTATACTGTTCTAACTACACTGAAAGCTCATATTCTCTAGAACTCGAGCTTGGGTTTACACGACTGATCTCCTACGTTTTTTATCTTGCCTCATGCATAAGAAACAAAAATATATAAAAATCTTTGAAGATTACATTGGAAGATCACATTTTTTTAGTGTAGTATCCATAGAACGATTCTCAGATTACCATATGTTCAACCTAAAATAAGGAAAGTCATACAATAGTCCATCACAAATAGTAGCTCAACATTGTAATCGGACACAAACACAGAGAAATAATGATTTTTTGAATTAAAAGTAATTCGCGATTTCGACACAGTTTTCCAGGTTTACCCTGACAAGGAATTTTATGAAAAAGAAACTTTTAACATGCAGCGCTTATTAAATTACAATGACTTTCATTCTTCTTGTTTGGTTATTTAGGGCGAAAAAGGATCTCCCGGAGAAAAGGGACAACAGGGAGAAAAAGGACAACAAGGAGAGAAAGGAATGCCGGGAACTTGCGAGGCACAGGTAGCCAGACTTCTTGTTTTTGCTGCAAAAGCCGCAACGCAATTTGTAAATACTGTTGTGACCGTGAGTTGTTTATAAAGGGACGTGTCTTTGCCACCAGATTACCCACTGTTCCCAACGCTGGTTTTTCTTCTGCTGCCAGAACCCAGAACTCACCTGTTGAAATGACTCTTTCTGCTCAGCCAGAGTAGACGGAGTATGAAGCCTCAAGCAAACAGATTCAATACTTTCATGCAACACCGTTCAACATTATTGAATTTAACGTGTTGAACGCGTTTGGCCACCCTGTTCAATAGTATTGTCTCAACTTTACTTCTGTTCTCAAGTAAAAAACAAAAAGATTAAATTCATTGGTCATCCGTACTTCAAATTAAAGTTGTATTTAAAAATGCTAAACGGCGTTGGATCAGTTTGACCAAATGACCTTACTTGTTGATTTATTTTCCATCAATGTAAACTTCATTTTTTACTATAACGAAGACTCCCAAGTTTAACTGGATTTTTGATTTCCTTTCCGGGTTCTTCTCCACAATAATCTTCACCCTTTCCCCGCCATTTGTGGCGTATTTACTCGTATTTGATTTAAATTGAACACAAGTAGAACCATAAGTAATATATACAGATAGGCGAAAACTCTTCAGGCCTTAAAAGTTTGCAGGGCTATTTTCGGGCGCGATCTTCTTTTGAAAAGTGTTTTTAAAAAGCCGAAAGTGTTTTTTTACGGCGCCGCAAATTGTTCCCAATCGCCCTACAATAATTTTGCGAAAATGTTTGGGCTGGACATGTGAATCCGAACTCGAAAGTCACTCTAGAGCACAGCTTTTTGGTTATTGTTAATTTTTTTTCGGGCTTCAAACTGTACGCATAATTTTTTTCTTTTCTTGCGCCGTCTTCCTAGTTCTTTTACAATGTTTCCATTTCCTGTCATTTAACTGTCAAGGCTTGTCAAATCACCTCAAACTACTGGCTGTTCGCTTGAATGAACTGGAACCGTCGCTTATCTACGACAGCTAAATATAACTCACTCTAAACTAAACAGGTTATCGTTTTGGGTTTTCATCGAATTCGGATGTTGACAAATAACACGAAATGCCACTAAATCGGAATCAGTAGTGCTGAAGCGAACTGACCTGTACTTCGTGTCGTTCTGATAGATTGCTCATTGGCGTTAATATCAAAATCGGCTACTCGTCTGCCTGGTCTACTTCAGTGAGTTTATAAAAGCTACTGACAATTTTCCAGACCGAGAGGAGTAAGGTTTTCTTTTAAGACTTTATAGACCATCAGCTGGGTTATTAGGTGCCGTTTTTGTTTTTCCTCCACGAAGTTGCTTCAAAATTTGTTTACTGTTTTTAATCTCTGAAGAACAAATTACAAAGGGAAAGGTTTTTCATCAGATGTGAGCCTTAGATGCATCCTTCCCTCTAAAAGGAAATACCACATGTGGAAAGGACAACATGTACCTTAAAAATAGGACTGATTACTTTATTTTGCCGCAAAAGATCGGAAATGCAATTACTACTTGCGAGTGTCTGACTGAAACTGTCGGTTTCGCCTTAGGTGAAACATTGTTTTTAAAATTAAAGTCTAAAACAGGTCGTTTGCCTCGACTTTGTCCTCTAAACAGTGCCTTTATATGTAAAACAAAAAACCAAAAAAGCGAGAATGACTTTCATTTAAAAGCATTGTAAAAGAAAGAGAAAGGTTGTACTATTATAAAACATATTTTTCTACTCGTGAGTTGTTCTGCGTATTTATCCTGTTCGCTCTAAACACTCTTAAATTGAAGAAATTGGAGTTCATTTTTAGAAATGTAAAGATAAAACTGAAACCTCTCTTTCATACTTATTGGTCCCCAAAATTCAGTACATTTTAGTTGTTCAATTATTTGCCAAATGATAAAAAACGACAAGGGAAAACATAAAGGCAAAAACAATGCGGACCGCTGAGGAAACAATAAAGTTGACTTATTTTTCTTTAAAGAGAAGACTTCAGCACGACTTTTACCGACAGCTCTTTTCGCATTACTCTTTTGAAAGTTAATTAGGTTCAAGAAGAGTACTTGTGAAACTACAGTTGCTGTAATAAACTCATTTAAGTTCAGGAGCACCCAACAGTTTTTTTCGGGGAATATCTGTTCGGAAGGTCTAAACTCGCATGAGATTTTCGGATTTAATTGCGGTGAAAGCCAGACATTTCTTTGGCGAAACATCACGTCGTACTTTCATAACAAGAGAAATTATTAGTTTCTATTGTTTTCGGAGGGACAGATATGTCGTTTAGAGTGCAAAATAAGGTCAGCTAGAATTTTCGGCGAGCCATCAGCAGCTCGGAAATTCGAATGATGGGATTTTGTTTCCTAACATTTTCTGCGGCCTACATTTTCAGCTAAGAAAGCCGAACAGATCAATCTGTATTAGCTTACACAAATATGCCTTTAAAAAGCTGTGAACCAATCTAAAAAAGTAGAAAATGATATTTCAAGTATTTTGCTAGTAAGTTGCTCCCGGTAGCGACTCAACAGACTTCTTTTCAATGTAAATACGCATTTCTCACTTATACCTATGCATACCGCTGGCTGTTTAGTTCTGTCAACCATGAAACACCTTTGCTAAAATAAATAATATTGCCACGGCATCAGACAGTTAACTGGCAAAAATTACCAAAATATCTTTCGGAAACTTTCAATCATACGTAAAGTTATGGAGAGAAAATGGCACAAGGTTTTCGCCCGCGAAGTATTAATCGGGCGTTTTGAAGAAATCACCCTGAACTATTTTTTGGAAGCTTTTAGTGTCTCTTTTTGTACAAAATAGATTTAAACCGAGATATGGTTCGCTCGTAGCTACTTAAATAACTTTTTCAATTCGATCTGTAACTAGAGACACGCTGAAATGGCTTGGAGGTTAAAAACAAACCATTCACAAAAACATGCCACGCTAAACTCATTGACTAAATCGGCGATTGTAAGTTAAGTCGCTAAATTGGGACAGAAATGTCATTCATTTCAAATGAAGAAGCTGTATAATATGACTATAAGAAGAAGGTAGAATATTCCACAACTGAAAAAACATATAGAGCTTCACACTAAGACTATTAATTCATTATTGACGACCACAGGCTTACCATCCTCTGTTTGTGTGGTGGGCTGTGCATTTATAATGGCTGTGTCGGTTTATCAAATTTGCAAAACTAACGCCGAAACTTACGAGTTT
>Ga0126336_10001941_pt1 | contig 11398 bp, 16 predicted proteins | sample SidCmetagenome_FD_92530 | JGI IMG/M metagenome (GOLD analysis project Ga0126336, IMG submission 92530) | Coral microbial communities from El Islote,Puerto Morelos, Mexico - Siderastrea C C metagenome | ecosystem: Host-associated > Invertebrates > Cnidaria > Coral | place: El Islote,Puerto... | reverse complement strand
TACAAAAAACGCACGTGACCAAAACCGGTTAAAACAGGAATATATACAAACAAAACCGCACAGTGTCCAATTTCACTGATGTACTTATCAAATATGTTGAGACGATTTCCACACCAGGGATCTAGGCTAGCTGCATTTGTTGCCATGAATATCCGTGGGCCAGAAGTCTATTCTATTGACAGATGGTGCAATCAGCACAAAGAGGAATTGGAGGGAGGAATTTAAGCTGACATCTTCCGAAAGCTCAGTGGCATTTTTATAGAGGCAATGAAAAAGCTTACCCACCTTCACTTCAATTCCCGTGTTGGCAGCACAAGATGAGCCTATGATTATCATGCACATGACTTATGTCGAGGTTTTGGATGAGCTCCTTGGCTTTTGTGGAGTAACTGGTGATAACTGTCAATACCTGGATCATTTCACTGTTAAAGTAGGCGATGAAGAAAAAGGGTATAACGCCACAATATCAGCTTTCCAAGAGTGCAAGATAGGCTCCTATGCCAGGGCAATGATATTACATCCACTCCACCCAAACCTCCCACATGTAGCTATGTTGTGTATACCCACCTGCAATAAATTTGACACGATGGTCGTTTACAGGCAATGGCAAGAAGTACAGCTACTATACGAGCGTGATCTAGAAGAGAAGACAGAAGATTATGCTCCAGCTTGCTGGAAGCAAGGCTGCAGGAAACAGATACTGACCAATTCCTGCCGACCTAGGGTTTGTGGTCCCTTGTCGCAAGGAGGAAACAGAAGACAGCCACTACATCATTCAGGACCTCTGTGATCAAGATTACATTCACAACCACAACAAGATGTTGAATCCCTTAGACCACGCCACAAGAGTACCCAATCAAAGACCAAATCCGATGTTTCCGGGTACTCAAGTTTACCTCCTCATTGTTTGGTACTACACAGAAATATTTTGTAGCAGCATGGCTTCTCTACAGGAACAAATCAAGTACGCTGCTCTTGTGACACATTGGACAATGGGTGGGCAGCCACCATAACTACAACTTTGGAGATCTATGCAGGAAAACTTCTCACACGATCTGTCTCAAGCAAATTAGAGTTGCCCCCAATGCACCTATGTCTCTGCTGTTGGCCACGCAACCACAAACGAAAAATAAAAGAAAAAGTTATTCTAGGACAGGTAATTGGAACCACAGATTATTTTTTAGTGCTTCTGACCTTACACAAAATGATGTATGCTGTATTTTTCCACCTTATTAAAAAAGCAACTTTTGGAACCAAATTAAAATTATATCATGGTTATCTGTTACTTTCATTGCAAAGACAAGCTAAAACCTCTACCTCTTCCACCAACAAGAAAACTATTAGTGTTGTCCCCAATGCACCAGAATTTGTGAAACCACATCCCAAGCAAGAGAGCATGTGGGCGACAGTGCTGAATAACGTGTAGGCATGTGTAGGATGTAATGGCATGTGCTGCCTGGGTAAGGCAACAAACCTATGATAATGAATGAAAATGGCAATGAAAATGGCAACGTGGTCAAAAATTTTTTAGCAGACCTGGTTTTTCCAAAAAAAGAAGAGTTAAACAAAAAACAGTATCTTCAAAATTTTAAACTACTCCCTCCATTTACGACCCACCAAAAGTCTTTTGTACACTGGGGTGTTCATGGTTTCTGTGTCTCCAGTGTTGGAACATTCAAGTCAGCTGCCCAAAAGAAAAATTTCCGGAAGGTTTTCCCGCTTGTTTGATCGCATAGGGGCAAATGTCCCCACAAAATTACCGGCCTGGAACTCGCTGGTGTAACAAGTGTGCGATGGTTGCAGACAATGTCTTCGCTAACAAGTCAGATTACATTTCTCCTGCAAAAGTATGCGTGATTTTTCCTTATATACATTTTATTTAAAATGACAGAATATATGCGCAAAGATTTAAAAGAGGACCCTGAAAGACTGAAATTATGAAAAACTTTTCCCTATAGATGTATAGTTGTTACACAACTATCAAATCACTATCATGGACACCTTTCGTTTCAACATTATAAAACAGGTATCCAGTCATCTCGCCACCAGGAAGACTCACCACCAACCACCTCACTACCACAGGTCACCTCGCCACCAACCACCTTGCCACCAGGTGAGGTAATCTCGCCACCACCAACCCGCCACCAGTTGAGGTCATCTCGCCACCAAACATGAAATACACTAAAATAAAATTTCGAGCAAGTACCAAATTGTTATGGGCGATCTCCATTTTAAGGTCTAGTTGTAAGACTAAATAAAACATGATAATGGTAAAGAATGCTGAGTCCTTATTTTACGGATCGGCAGATTTTTTAATTTTGTCCGGATTTTGGATTCAGTTACAATAGTTAGTTATAAACCCTGACGAGGGAGCCCTTGCTAGCTTGGCACTGTCCCCAGATTGAGCTCAACATAAAAGAAGCAGGCTCAATCGAAGCGTAAGATCTCGACTATCAAACAGCAAAATGGGGGACTGTAAACCGTCTAAAGGCAAAATAGCCTAAAATCAGAGGTTCCACATCACACGGTACTCGCTTGAAATGTGTGAACCTTACCTAAATTTTTATTTTAGTGCATTTCGTGATTGGTGGCGAGATGACTTCAACTGGTGGCGGCTTGGTGGTGGCGAGGTGGTTGGTGCCGAGGTGACTTTTGGTGGCGAGACTTCCTGGTGATGAGATGACCGTAAACCATAAACCAGAACAAAGCTGATAAACCCAGTCACTATTTTCAAAATTAGGCCACACAACTACAAATGAAAAAATAAAAGAAAAATTATTCTACGGTAGATAATTGGAACCACAGATTATTTTGTATTTTATTACACTAAATGATTCTACCTTTTCTACCAACAAGAAAACTGTCAGTACACAATTGTCTGCCAGTAATCAGGTATAATGATAGAGACATTTTTTCGCAGTTGAAATAATAACTACTACTACCACTACCACTACCACTACCACCACTACAATGATGATGGCGATGATGATGATAAACAATAACATTTCAATAATAGTATTTACACATAGATAGCCCCATTAGTGTAATACTGGTATCAAAAGGGCTGCTTTTACTAAAAAACCATAAACTATGTGTTAGAACATGAGAATAATTTTCTTAGTATAAATCTTCTTAGAACACTGTTGCACGAGAGAATGCCACCAGTCAGCCTGCAACAACCCTCCAAAACAAGGAAACATCTTCTTCAGCTAAACTAGCTTCCAAGTATTTACTATTTCCATGGCATTATGTTTTTCCGGTTTTTATCATGCGTTTATTACAAAGCCATGTCAGGCAAACAAGAATTGTACACTGTAACATTCTTCAAATAAGTGCCCAAACAAACTCCACTCCACATAAACTCCTACTGCACAAATTTCATTTTTGACATGCCACCTGCAAAGGGAAAGTAGTCTGTATTCATCACTCGGTGGACTGTCATTGCAGGGTTTATCATCTGAACCAGTATGGGGGTCTTCAGTGAACCCAAGAACAGTTAAGCATATCAAGAAAGGCATCCAAGGAAACCAAAAAATCTAAAAATTGTGCATGTACTTGCACAGGCAGCCCAAGCTCACTACGAGAGGAACGCATATATTAACCTATTCCTTTTTGCATGTATTATGACCTCGGCAAAATTTAAGAGTTTGTCTGAAAAATGCAGCAAATACGCTTTAATTGCCATAAATGCGGAAATATTTCACAATAACAAATGGTTCACCTTGTTTCGGTGTTGTATTGATTGCTATTTAATGGCCTTTAAAGCAAGAATAAGCGTCCTTGATTATTTGCACCAAACACTTCAGAAGCGAAAGGTAACACACTGTTCTTGCATTTTAAAGACCTTGGTCCATCTGCGAGTTTTCTACACAACAGAGGCACGAAGTCAACTGAAAGGAACATCAGTGAAATGCAAGGAAAGACCACTTTCCGGGTGTGAAAAATGGCCAGGTATTGTTTGAAAAGCATATACCAGCAGAGGCTGCAGGGTTCCTGAAGAAAAGTGGCTACTGGGAGGTCCCGTATCGTTCTGATCATCCAGATGGTCTGCGTTTTATGGACGGAGACTTACCAGATGACTACATGTTGGACAAGACGTATGCCTATGCCAAAGACTGTTTGTGACCTTGAAGAGGACATTGAAAATGCCAATGAAGAGAGCGAAGAGAGTGTAGACACAAGGGAAGAAAGAAAGTAAGGAAAATAATCAGAAAATGAAAACGAAGTAGACAAATGCGAAGGTGAGGAAGAAACTAGAGGGAGCCAATAGAAGAGATAAAGCACAGCACTGAAGCCCCTTCATCCTAGGGAGTACATTGCCCGGTGTTGCCAGGAATGTCACTGGGTTGCAAAGTACCTAGAGGAGCAGTCAGAAGATCCTCTGCCTGACGACTTTTATGAAATTGAAGATGTGTTCCAAAGACGTTTATACAAGGACTCTTTGACGTATGAGTACAAGCTCCTTTTGACTTTCAGCTGTACTCCGATGCATCTTTCCATGGTGTTCAATGTGCTCTATGGTCTTATCTGTATCCACATAGGGACATGTGCGAATCGGTACTAGAGGGTCGTACATCCAGGTTGAGCGGGATGGATCTTTAAGACAGCCACTGGTGCCATTAATACTGCAAGAAGACAAAGATACTTGCCTGCAGTAGCCCTTGACCAGAAGCCCTTCAGTGCTGGCTACTGGCAGTGGCAAAATCGATTTCTTCTAGATGCAGTGCGCCAGTTCAGCCTCCCATCACTCTTTGCGATGATCAGTCCGTACAAGTGGACATTTCCATTTCCCGCCTGGCTAAACAAGCTGAGACATCTCACTGGCAGAGGACCTACTCAGATACCAGTGCTATAAACCATGCACATTGCCCACATTGTCGAATAGGTGGTGCGTGGTTATCTGTGTGGATCCAACACCAACAGGTGGAGAAATTACATCTTTGGGTACAACGAGGAAAATCATTGTAATAACGTCCTCACCTATTTCTATCGATTTGAGTTCCAACAGAGAGGAACCTCATCTTCTTGTGTGGCTGTGTGATCTCAATCTCGTATGTTTAGAGCTGTTAAATGCCACCATTCCCTGGACCGTCCCTGGGGACGCATGTGAAGTAGTTGACCTGCAGTGTGCTCAACAATTGTCATCTCTTCCTGTCCAAGTAAGAGCCACTCACATAGCAAGCAGAGACACTGGACTGGTCTTGGCAATGCAGCATTTCGTTGAGGCCTGTCAATGCAGAGTGAGGGCACACGTCACCAGTCTGTTAGGTGCCCTCAGATGCCAAACCAATGCCCAGGCCAGCAACGTTGGCACTATGCTGCTGCGATACGTTTCCTCTTACGTAGCAAAGTGCCATGACGCCTCCACTTTAGAGGCTCTGCACATTCCAGAGTTAACTGGTTTTCAAGCAGCCAATTCGTTTCTGCGTACCATCCACCAATGGGAACAACCTGCAATGGCATTTGCTCTGACGTCCATGAAGGCATCCTGGACAAACTGCAGAATGAAGTGGCTTGTAGTTCCAACTCCTGACATGATTAAAAGCAATAAAGAACACGCCAAATACTTAAGAAGACCAGAGAGGCAAAAAGACCTGAATTTCGACGAATGCCTACGTCTTCACAACACAACTGGTCACAACCCCAAACTATACACTACTGGTGGCACTCTAGCAGGCATCCAGTGTTTTTCCGTGTTTAATCCAGTTTCATTTTTTCAACAACTCGTGTGCTATTGGCCCCACCAAAACACTGACGATCTTTTCCATCCCTGACGAAAAGCCTTTCCAGCACCAGTGGAGTACTTCACTCAGGCGGTAGACAAACAGCCACACGTGTGGAATTCCGAGGAGACAGTAGGTGAGCACTTCAAATGTGAGGGGCACAGAAGGCACTTTGTGACCACCGTCGTGTCATATATCCAGTCTCTCCATGACATATTAAGATTATGGAGAATGCGTCTGGCTGACTGCTCCTTGCAGTGTCCCGCTCATCACGTCAACGAGGATCTATACCCACTGTCCCCACAACAGCAATCGATCTTTTAGGACCTTTGTTCCCAACTACGTTCGCACCAGCAGCATTACATTCGACAACGATCAGGTCCTGTGCACTCCGCTCCTACTGCACCTGTGTGGACAAGCTTTCATACTTTGCTGGGCAAGCCTGGAACTGGAAAATCGCAAATCTTAGTGAGGACCATCGACACCTGTTGAATACGCAATGCCATGTGCTCATAGCGACTCCTACAGCTCTCTTGGCGAACTGTTATCAGCCCATCTTTGCAAATGATGTAACCTGAGACCGTGCATGCAGCCTTCCGAGTTCCTGTTACCAGTACTCAGCAGCACACTGCAATTTTTCCTCGAGTCGCTACGATGCAATCATCATCGATGAAGCAAGCATGATCAGCAGCAGTACATTTGCCTACATAGCGAGCATGTTAAGCAAACTCGAAGTGTGTCCACTGGTCATAGTAGTGGGGGACGAAAGACAACAACAGCCCTTAGAGTCTTCAGGTGGGGCAGTGCGACGAGTTACGTCAATGCCACCAAATCATGATTTCCAAGCCATGGCGTTTCGACACAGATTGACCCAGCAGTTCCGATGTGTGGTTGCTCATTATGAAGCCTTCCTGGACCACATGCGATATTGGCAGCCTTCCCAGGACTTGCTAACAGTACTGTAGCAGCTCTCGTAAGGTCTTCTCTGATTGGTCCACGAGGTGAAAAGGGTCGCAAAGGTCGCAACCCAATAACAGTGCACTACCAATGTCACGTGCTCTCATTTCCTTCGAGGTAATTGCGCGAAGCACGGCAGTTTGTCGTGAATGGAAACACATCATTTCCTTCGAGGTAACTGTGCGTATTGTGCGTAGCACGGCCGTTTGTCGCGAACGGAAAGCCAGACTGGCCATCGTTTGGATTAGACGTGAGTTTATTTATATGGTAAGTTTTGTTGAATTTTAGTTCGGATGCTTGAAAGCCTGTAAGACTAATCGCTGCCGCTTGCCTAAAATGACCTCTCCACACATGAATGGAGTAGAACTTTATTTAACATTGATTATGATGCAATATCCAAAATATTTTTACTATTTAAGGTCTCAATATGCAGCCCCTGGCTGCCGAAGCCTCGCCGAAGTGATAGAATATTTAACATATGTTTAACATACGCCGAAGGCGAAGTGAATATTGGCAAATCGAATATTGGCGAATCGAACCTTGTTGCTAAAAGTTTAGACATCGATTTAGAATAAATGAATGATTGAACTTTTTTAAGTAGTGTTTAGCTGTTAGGCTAATTGGGGACAAAATGCTCTTAATACCCTCGAGTAGCAGTGATGCCCTTGGAGATAATAATAGTTTCATTCAGTAACTATCCGAATGTTTACTTGCCTGGATGAGAAAGACAACATGGCTTCGTAGCATAGCCTTAAAATCCTATATTCACATCTGAAACTATTAGCTTACTAAAATATCAAAAATAATTAAAGGCAGCCAGCTGCACAAGTATGAAAACGCCTTTTTAATGACACTTGGTTTAAGTTTTGAGAAGCACATGGCCACTGCTGCATAATTTGCATAGAACCACAAAACCATAAAACCACAAAATGTGTTCTTAGGCCCGGGCCAAACGTCGAACTTCACATGAGTCGAACCTAATGCAAATGACCAAAAACAATAGGTTTTGGTCATTTGCATTAGGTTCGACTCCTGTGAAGTTTGACGTTTGGCCCAGGCCTTAGAGTTAAATTTAACCTTGCAACACTACATGAGATAGTGTGTGAAGCTTTATTAATCTAAAACCAATCCCATTTTTGTATTTTCTTTGAGATAATATAGCTCAAAATGTGCATAGCAAAGGATATGACATGTTTGAGTAGCCAATGAGTGTGTGTCAAAAACACTTTCCACTGTTTTAGAACATACCAATATGCGCCAGTCACTTTGACCAAAATTATCTTTGGAAATCAAATGGGGGAATCGTGGAAGGCGAGTGGTAAGGAATGGAAACATGCCATAATAGCACTTGCTTCTTCCCAAAACATCGTTATTTTTTGTTTTATTTTATTTACTTTATTTCCTTTGATTTCCACTTATATTTTAGTTTGCTTTGCAGAAACTGTCTCCACAAAGCGAATCTGAATACGCCAAATTTAGCCCCCACAGCAGAAGAACCTTTCAGAAGGTGAGCTTATTAGCAATTCTCTATATGTGTCTTCAAAACATGCACTTTTTTTTCTGGAGAATTGGATTAATGAAAAAATTATAAACAAAGAAATTTTTGATTCTTTACAAAAGGTGCTAGTGTGGCAAGTCTTATTTTTATCCCTGAATATTCATTCTTTGGATTTTAGAGTCAACATTGAATTTGCCCCTTTACAGCTCTATTGTGCAGTGTCTGGAGCTTTCTGAAAAAGGTTACAATTTTTGTTGTAGGGGTTTGAACTAGCCAAAAGAGAATTTTCAGAAGAGACGGTTTCAGAAACTCCGTCATCAAGTGAGGTAAAAGGTTCAAAAGGTGAGCTGCAAGTGACCCCTCTAGTAATTTACTCGACACCCTCCCTCTCGCAATCCCAAACTTTATTAGAATTGCTTTACTGGGGTTTCAATTCTAATTTTATGACGTGAACCCTCCTTTCTCGTGATAACACTGATTTTTCTAATCAGGATGGACTGGAAGAGCCTCGAAAAGGTGTATTTTGTGTCCAAATAATTTATTGGGGTTGCATTCATGCTACGGGGTGACGTAAGCAAAGAAAGGGAGTTAAGTGAATGGAGAAATCATAAATTTTCAGAACCTCTAGAACGTAGTTTGTATTCTAGCGGAGATTTTGCACTAGTATGGAACCAGGGGTGGAAAAGATTGAGATGGAATACAAACCACGAATTTTCAGCAGCTCCTTTATGTCTTTTTTTGGTAGCTTCCCCAATTTCTAACCCCACCTCCCCTATCTTGCACGAAATAGCAGTTCCCCTATAATTATATAATGTTGATATGTTCTTCTTTCCAGAGGTGCCGAAACAAAAGAGGGAGCTCTTTCCGGAAGGGACTTTTGGAATTTTACCTAGACAAGGTGATCTTATGAAAAAAATAAATAAATTAATAAATAAATAAATAATTGCACTAACTTAAAAGGAGTTAGTGAATTATAATTTAAATCTACGGCGTACAATTCATACGGAAATGATGACGTTGGTAACTGAAGCCTTAGTGAATTTGGTTTTTAAACGGATTTATGAGGACCTCTATCAGCATGAATTTACAAAGCTTTTCAAATCCTTTTCTTAACATGTGATAGGCATTACACAATCGCCCGTGGTATTTTTACCGTAAAACTAGAAAAGATAACATACAACGTATCAGCCGTCTGTGGTCTTTGTGGGACAAAGAAGTCGGATAATTAGTGTGGGTAACCGTTCCTTTTTTGTTCTAAACGTGTATCAAGTTAAAAAAAAAAACAAAGGTCAAAAGAAGATGAACAGTGCCCTGCTTGCCATTTGGAGAGTCCCAAGAAGGGAAAATGGTCCGGGCAATGGATTGAATGTACTATCTGTAACTCCTGGACCCACTTGTACGTGCACAACTGTAAACGTTTTAAAGCTTCGTTTCTAGGCTGGGGCGCATATTAGTTACAGTACTTAAATATATTTGTAGATTTCTGAATAAGGAAAACCCTTTTTAAAGAGCACCTTCATTGAGATTTTTCTTAAATTAGTTTTATGGATTTTTTCCTCCTACCAAAAATTCCTTTTGGGTTTTAGTAAGCAATATTAGACCGTTGATATAGGGTGTCAACTTTTTGAGGATTTTGGCACGATTGTGCTAAAACTCTATGAGGGTGAATTTACAAATAGGGCCATTCTAGTTCATAAAAATTTCTCCTTACAGTTATGTCACATGCAAACCTGCAATATGCTAATTAGCGTGCCACGTTCTCGAATCGAAATGTGCTATCGACTTTAAATGGAATGGTGATGGTGTTGGTCATTTTGTCGATTGTAATTATTCGTTTTGTTTTATTCATGCTTATAGAGAATGTTCCAAACACAGGACCCTGCCAAAAAAGAAAGATCCATTCTACTGCCATACATGCAAAGGGAAGGCGAAACAAACAGCATCATCATGAGGATGTAAACTGATAGTATGACCATCACCGACTGTCCTCATAAGTCCGTCCTTACATTTTACGCCTTTTGTTTTATCTCTCTGTTTAAAAAATGTAGTAAAGGTGTCAGTATCACGTTTTTGGAAAATTTCATTTGTTCATTGATTACCCCAATCAACCCTGTGAAAAAAATACCAGCTAAAGTGAAAGACCGAGTGCCAAAGGGGACTGTGTCCTAGAAGTTTCAATGACGTTTTTCTCTAGATCTACCGGTATGTCCTTACCCCAATATTTCAGAAATTAGAAAATTGACTTTGATTTAACATTCATGCAACGTAAAATGAAAAGCTATCAGGAAAGCGCGACATTTCGTCACTCGGTCATTCATTATGGGTCTATGCGAGTCTCTACTATGAGTCTCTCATCACTACAACTCCAATGCCCTCTAGGTGAGTCTTTCTCTAATATAAGACTCTTCAATATGATCAAGTTTCTCTTCAGCACAAGTAATATGACTCTGTATTGTGACTCTGATTGCCTCTTTTGTGTGTCTCTCAAGTAGAACAGTACGAGTCTTTTTCTAAAAAATAAATATTAACTATCTAGTAAAAAAAAATAAAATTTGAAAATTTATTTTAAAATATATATATATAAAAAGGCCATTGGCCAATCACAAACCTCCTTGCGATAGCTGCTACATGGTTCTTCCTTATATCCTGGGTTCTAATCTTTGTGCTACGACCGCCATTACCAATGCTTTCCATTTTACTGCACCTGTTTTTACTAGTGACTTGCAAGCTTTTAACTGGGTGGACGGTTCCCGCATAGTCCATGTGTTTACATACTGAACGTTTGTTACTAAATTACACTTGACTCTCTCATCCCTGGGGCTGGATCCCAAGTGTTACACGGGTCATTCCTTTTGTAGGGGTGAGGCCTTCTTTGCTTACCAATCTTCAGTTGGGTACCCTTGGAACTGATTAAAGCTCTTGGCGACTGGCGTTCAGATACCATATTATTTACCTGACTATGCCATTAACTGTGGACTACCACTACTGAAATACTTGTTCATGCGTTTGTATCTTCAAAATTGGATCACTGCAATTCTTTACTCTATGGCTTACCGAACTGTCTAATAAAAAAGTTACAGCACGTCCAGAATGCCGCTGCTCGTCTCATTACCCTCTCAAGAAAACACGAACACATCACACCTATTTTGTTAAATCTCCACTGGCTTCCTGTTAATTATCGCATCATCTTTAAAATTCTACTCATCACGTACAAGGCTCT
>Ga0126336_10001940_pt1 | contig 11401 bp, 4 predicted proteins | sample SidCmetagenome_FD_92530 | JGI IMG/M metagenome (GOLD analysis project Ga0126336, IMG submission 92530) | Coral microbial communities from El Islote,Puerto Morelos, Mexico - Siderastrea C C metagenome | ecosystem: Host-associated > Invertebrates > Cnidaria > Coral | place: El Islote,Puerto... | reverse complement strand
AGAATAAGAGAGTGACCGCAAAGACAGCGGGCGTGCAAGAATGCGGGGGAGTGAATTAGATGTTCTGAAACTAGTTTTACTATTCCAGCCATATAAGGTCTTTCTGCGAACAACTGACTTAGTAGCTGTGACGACTGGCAATGTTACTTCTGATGAAATCAAGCATGACCTATGACAGGCCCCACATGTAGGAAATACCGCCATTAAGGAATTTGTTCATGACAGGTTATATTAAGAGAAAATTAAGCAGAAGAAGCTTAAGAGACTTGAAACGCTTTATTTAGTTCCTGTTACAGTGGATAGAGATTAAACAGCTTTCATCAAGGCAGACAGAGATCTGTTCAGGGGACGTATCTGAACCCAATCTAAAATACGAAAGAAATTTTTCAACTACTGCCGCGAAATTGAAATTTTGCTTGATTGTTACTGAAAGTCGCTCTTAACAGCCATTGATGGAATGGCTTCCGAACAATCTCATAGGAATCGCTCTGGAGCAAAGACGTTTGGAGAATGGTGTGAACTACTTTTGAAGTACGTTTTTTCTCACTTTTCTGATCGATATCTGATCGTGCCAAGAGGAAAAGCGGGAAAGACAAAGGAATAACGAAGAATATAGATAGCAAAAAAAAAAAAGACTGGCAGTTGGGACATATACAGATTCATTATCTTGGATGAGAACAAGGCAAGTATGGTCAACTTCCCGTGGACAGAAATGTCTCAAATATACCGTGGGCATACAAGGAAAGGGCTGGTCTTTTGTAAAGGCTTCACTGGTCCAAAGAAGGTGTGGTCTTCTAGTGACAGACCTTTACCTGCAGTCGTATCAGTCCCTGAAGAGGCCGACACACGCACTCCTCTGCATGCGGATGTCAGCACTTTAACGTCATATGTCGGGACACATTCAGTCCTCGTTGCGCACCTGCCAAAACGCTCTCCTGGTGTTTGGATGTTCAGTGGGACAGCAAAGCAAAAGCGTTATGTTCCGCACTTAAACTGGAAAAAATTTCTCCTTTCTACACGATAATTTTAAGGAAACGAAAGTCAGACTCAAAATGACGACTCCGTCATAAAAGTAGCCCACCAGGATTTAAGGCTGGAATGTTCTGATCTTTTGGGTAACTCGGCCAAGTCAATGTTTCTTCAAAAATGAAAAGTGAACTTCAGTTGCAATTATAAGCAACTTTTTTCCTGGTGGATACTAGCCTTACATCGAAAAAATGAGGCATGTAAACGTTCTGTATCGACGTTTTTTTGATTTGATTTTTGATTCTCCCAATCTCCAGCTCAATTACAATTTCCTGTAGAAATTATCCACTGCAGTAAGCATTGCAATCGCCATAAATGAATGAAACTTATTTAGTCAGACTTTTCAGATCGTTAGTTTAAGAAGAAACCATTTCAGTTAGAAGGTTTAATTTAAAGCCGAACAAGTGTGAAACATTAGCTAATTGCTAAGGTTCGTTTATATGGCTTTCACGTTTTTCGTCACCGCCTTGTTAAATCCCGAAGGATTTTTCCTTTTAATTGAAATCTTTGTTTTAATTTTCCATGTTCACTTTATTCCCTGTACAGTTTCATGCAAAACTTTATTCTGTACAGTTCAACACGTTATGGAGTCATACGTCTCACCAAACCGAGGTCCTAGACCACGCTTTTATGATACTCAATTGCCGGAAAACTGAGATAAAAGGAGAATGATCAGAGTTATCCTGGAACTGGGTGGATTTAGAACTAGAACTACTTGAAAACTACTGGGTATCGAATTTGAATATTCAAAGGATCAAATAGCAGATAACAAGCCAGGATAACCTGTTTAATCTTGCGTAGAGGTCATGCCACACACCTGCAAAATACTCTTGCAGCCTTGGTTCTCGACATTTTCGTAGTAATTAATAATAGATCTGCCTGGTTTAAGAAGTGAAGACGACGAAACCAAAGAAACTTTCGCTGGTACTAAATATCAAACTAAAACAGTAATTTGGTAAATTCCAACGTGACACAGTTATTTCACCAAACATCTGGTACATCTGCTTCACTCGTAATTTTTGTAACCATATTTGGAGGTCCCGGTAAGTAGCTGGATAGACGTAACATTCAAGTCACTGCGCACTGTTTTATGTTGTGAGAAATATTGACGTGGAGTAGAAAACAATTATATTACAATCACAAGTACTCAGGTACCCTAAGGAAAACAAAAGAAAACAAAACACGAAGAATATAATACACGCATGAAACAGTACCAACGACGATTTCAGCGGTTACCAATCCGACGCGACCTCCAGAAATTAGTTTTGGTAGATGTCAATCTTCTCTGCCTCTTTGCCAAAAGCTACGTGAATTTACTCGGCCGTTCTCAGTTGTCTCTAAACGCGAAAATATATTGAACATCCCGTGTCAGAATACATCTCAGGTGATCCGACAAAAAACGTCCGATGAGACAAAATCAGAAAATTGTTCGAAAGCCTTCTCCTATCGTTAGAGGTTCAAAAATTTTTTTATTTCGGCACGTGGTACCGATGGCTTTATATTCCCACAAACGCGATCAAGCAAAACAAACAAAACAAAAAGGGGGCGTGCGAACGGTAGCCGCTATAAAAACACTCCCTTGTAACAGGTTAACTATACTATGGGCAAAAATAGTCCGTTAATTATGTGGTACACTTTACCTTTTTTTGCAGACGCTTGCAGCCAGTAAAGTATCTTCGCGATGACCACTAGTGTCTTCATTTTCGTTCTGTTGGTAGTACTCTCCTCTTCCCAGATAACAGGTCAATATTTAAGTCAAAAGATTTCTAAGTCACTGACTTGATATCCTACGTACGATATCATGGAAAGTTTCTAAAACTCACACCTTTTTAAAGACGTTAGAGATGAAAATTTCAACAGAAATACAACAAAACGTAAAACTATTACAGTTGTTGAAGGAGAAAGCAATTTGTTTAACGCTTACAGAGCAAAAAAATAAAAACGCAATTTTGCGCCAAAATTGGAAGCGGCCGCTCTGGCGGGCGCTCGCGTGTACGTTTACAGACAGCACTGAACTTTTTTGTTTCAAAATGGAGTCGGAGTATTGACTAAAGAGGAGCATTCACGACCAGAAAAGTGTAAATACATGCCAGTCTACAAAATTTTCACAACGTACCAGGCAAGCCTGGCTTGAACAGAACGAGTTTGACAAGAAAACCATTGAAGCTTTCACGAAGCAAGAACTCGCCAAATGCTGGCACATCAGTTTACTGGTAGATTCCTACTGCAATAGCGGAATACTTGAAATTGTCTTCACTGATAACCATTCAAAGAAGTCTTGACAGGTATTTGCAAGAAAAACGTTCAGCATTCTCTAAAGCGCTCGGCAGTCGACACCAAAGTCAAGTTCATGAAGAAGTCGGGAAAAGGTAATAAACCAAACGCCACTCAACCGTTGTCTGCCAAGAGGATCAAAGAAGTGTAGCTGACAAACGTCCTCGGAAACATGACGGCGAAGCTCTCAGCAGCATCAACTTTGTGAAAACAAGCCAGCGCTTCGGGTTCCACAGTCGCCAAGAACACCATCAACTGAAGTTTGGCGATTTTTAAAATCGTCTGCGCAGGTGCCGGGAAGTGGTTAGTGGAACGAATGAGGAAAGTTGCAGCAAATCAAATGAAAGAAAGTTCAACCCAAAATGTGGGCGACCGGCCATGAAAAAAGATTCCCGGTGATGCTATTTGCAGAGTACGTCGCTAAGCGACCAAGTGCGATGTGTCTCTCAAATTTGCTGTTTTGATTGGCAATACAGTACAACCCGTCAAACCGGAAGTTTAAAAAAAAAAAGATGAAACATGTCAGATACCAACGGGCAAAAATACACCAACCAAACTGACCACAGCAACAGGATAACACTCATCACCACGCTCCTAGGCAACAACGTCGAGCGATCAGATATCGGTCAACTTGGTGTCCATCGCAATTTCCAAATCCTCGACAGTTATGCCTCTACAACCCACGAAACACAGCAGCGAATGCCGTCCATCATAAGCAAGCAGAAGTGCTCTGGAATTGTCCAAAGTAAAACTCCTCATGGTTTTCAAGAGCCTACGTCACGTCCAGGCGAAGCTACCGTTCGAGCAAATTCTTCAGCTGTGGTACAGGCGAGCAGTTTGCAAGAGTCGTTGAATGCCAGTGGAATTGCAAGCCTTTTTTTACGGTACAAAGTTTGAAAATTCCACCATTAACATCAATTTCACTACTGACTGATTCCGTTTGGTCTCGATCAAACTTACCTGATATGCCGCCGAAGCGTATCAAAACAAGGTCCGATTAGGTATAAATATCGATAAAAATTGATGCTTTCTTGATTTGTATGCTCCGCAGGCTTTTCTTCATATGTCAAACTAATGATCCAGTCACCTTAATAAGAGGCAAAAACACAGTGTGTATTCCCATACGTCTGTCGTGAAAATTCTATATCATAAAAAATTGTCATTCTATCTTGTGTGGCGATAAAGTAGAATTTTTAAAAATAGCTCTTCGGTATCTCAAAAAAGAATTAAGTACGACAAGCCACACATTACTACGGGCGAGTTCTTTGGAATAGAAATTTCTTTTCTTGATTGTAGTAAAAAAATTCTATCTTTATATTTTTCAGAATCGACTCACAAGTCCCAAGGGCATCGACTCAGCTCCGAGTCTTCAGAAAAATTTTCAACTGAATCCAAACAAAAAATTCATAAGATAAAGGCGGAACCAGTGAACGAGAAAACCCCGTCTCGTAAACATTTGTCTTTCCAAGAGGCAAGCAGTTCAATGATAAAGAGCAGGCTGGAAGATACACTTGGAAAAGTTCCTTGGAGCAATAATCCTGGACCAATAGCATCATATGCTGACGGGGTTGGAGGTCTGTCACAGCAGAGACTACAGACCATCATGAGTCAGTTGACCAATGACATTAGAGTAAACGGTAGAAGGGTAACCCCACTGCAGGCTCAAATAGTACAACAGTCATCCGATGGTGAAATAAACCCAACATCACCCTTGAATGACATGCAAAATGACATTGTCAACAATATTCAGGACAATATGCAGCCTAATATGCAAGATAGCATGCAGGACGATATGCAGAGCAATAAGCCGAATGGCATGCAAGATGACACGGGTGAGAGTGAAATTAAACCAATACAGATACCAATGAATAAAGGAAACCCAAACACGTTTGAACGATTGATGTTTGGTAGCCTTTCTCAAATTATGGGGAGAGAAGGAGGCGAAGGAGAGCATAAGGGCTATTCGGATTTCGGAGGAGGAATGAGTAACGTTCCTGGATTGTCATTCGGAGGACGACACAATTCTGGAGTTATCAACCTTATGGAGAGTGAACACGGTCTAAAGCCCATGACTGGAATGAATGGAATGCATGGCATGAATGGAATGTATACCGGAATGCATGGCATGCATATGATGAATGGAATGGGTATGATGAACGGCATGGGCAGGATGAACGGAATGGGAAGAATGAGAGGCAGAATGTGGGGAGGTGGGTCATATTTCTCGAGAAGGGAAGAGACCGTGAAGCATACGAAAGCGCGATCAAGGCAAAAGGCCAAGAAAACGCCCTCTACCTCAGCCTCACATGAAAATAATAGCTACAGAGTTGATCGTTCGAAGAACGAATCAAAGCAAAGCATTATACGACTGATACCCAGTGGCACGCTATCAGGTGCAGGGGAGAGTCGAAAACCAAAATTACATCTGAACGTTGCAAACAAAAATGCAGCATAACTGAAAGTTAAATAAACAAAAAACAAAATGAAATGTAGATTTTAAAAAACACCGAAAACGTTCCTCGTCTAAACAATTGTTCGTTGTAGAAACGTTAGTAATGAAGATAGAACGTAAGTATACACTACAAGTGAAAAATAACGTTACCTTGAAATAAAATTTCCAATTCTGTTTTGGTGTGTTGCTACTTACATGTATTATTTAAGTAAGGTCTTTTAATGTACTAATCTCTCTTCACTCACTCCTTGTATGTTCTTTTTCCAATACGTAAGGGATAAAGCACAGTTACTCGTTAGTTAATTAATGTACACAACTTCTGTTTAGTGACCCCATGTCTGCTTACAGTTTTAACTGTAAACAACTCCCATACAGTAATTAGACACGCTGCGGAACACACCTTAGCGAGAGCCTGTAACAGCAGTCTTCAAGTAAGGGAAAAGGAAAGATGCATATCTGCATACGATTTGAACAAAAATTTGAAGAGAAGGCAAACAAAAATCCCTGTGAAAAGTTGGAGGCGTCTGTAACATCAAAATTTCTAACTTCTTCAGTTTCTAATTGTAGCAATGACATTTGACAGAAGGACCTAACGAAAGTGTCGGTAAATCCATAATTCTAAGAGTCCGTAGTAGCAGTATTTTTTATGAGTAGCTTTTCTTTAACTCAGCTTTGCTGGGACTTCTTCTCTTGCTGGTGTCCGCAAAACGGATGTTAAATGTGTTGAGCGTCCATCTTACTTTTGTTTTAACTTCCCCTAAAATCGCTTTATTCTACGAGACTGTAAATCAATCAATTGATTGTTTAATGCGTTCATTCTTAGGACATTTAAAGGGCGAATTCTTGCATTGCAAATCTTCAGATCCAGAGAATAAAATAGAAAAGTCATGAGAATCTCATGAGAATCTGGCACATTTAGTGACAGACTGACAGCGGCTAGAATTCGCGTTGGAAAAATAAATATAAGTTCAGAACCAGTAACACAAATAATGAAATGCCAACTCAATGGTTGACTCCCCTTTCCCCTGATCGCCACAAATATACTCTAACCCTTTCATTTTCAGTATAAAAATGTGAATTCTCATCACTGATTTTCATACTCAATTTGAATAACTGGTTGTTATCAAGACTTGCGTGCTGTGCCAGTGTTCTAGTTCCACTGTTTATTTTCAGGGACATGGTTACAAGTGAGCAAAAATAAGCATTATTAATAAATAAATTCCCCTGATAAACATCAGTCTATAAATGAAACTAATCGCGACAGTTAATGCAATTAAATTCTAAAATAAATAAACGTTTTTAACTTGTGAAGGCACGGCAGCAAAATCAGTAGTCCAAACAAATTTAACGAAATAGGGCTTTCACGCTGGTATTCTATTGTTGGTAATATTTGTGAAGCACTTACATAACTTAGCTATTAAGATAACTTTCCACTCATGAACGGACACATGGTACAGCAGTTTTTCTTTGTTCCACCTTGGTGGTAAAAAACTTTCCGCTTGTTAAATATTTATCGCCAAAAAGGGTTTGACGTCATCACATCGACATTTTGAAGAACGAGGGACCGAATAATTCGCAGAATTGTTAGGGTTTATAGACCAATAATGACGAAAGAAAAACAACTGAATTTCAACTTCAAATATTTCAAGGCTTCACTGTAAAGTAAGGTAAGTCCGTAAGTCAGTTTCACGGGGGATCTTCACTAAACATGGAATTCGAAGTACTATGTTTGGCTCCGTTTGTCTTGAATAGATAATATTTTAGATTTCAACGGGCCCTACGATCGGTGGCACTGAAGGAATAACAGAAAAAACTAAATTAATCGTTCTTCTAAATATCTTTTCGTGTGATACTGCATTATACGAGGAATAAACCAAAAATGCCGCTGCTAAGTTGGAGTATTTTTGTGATCCGGTTTAACGCTTAACACTTGACCGAAATATGAAATGATGTCAATTCTATTTGACCTGTTCACTCTCAAGCACTGCTTTTATAATGACTTTTGAAGAGGGTCCTTGTGAAATACCTGCTACCACTGATAGGGCAAGGAAATCAACCCGTGCAAGGCTGAGCTAGTAGCTATCTGGCAAATAGGCTCAGCTAAGCAATCTCTTCTATTCCTTTGCATTCCACACCCTTTGCCAAGGCTTTTTACTGTTACAGACATGTGCGTTTTTCCTAAGACCTGAGCACAATTCAGCCCTAAGAACTAAGTTACTGATTTAAAAATAAGTAACTTTATTGAGGCAGGGTAGCTCATTCAGGAGGAGGGTTGGTATCCAGAGGGGCCCTGCATTACAGAAATTACAATAATAACTTAAAAGTTATAGGAAGAACGTTCTCAAAAATTGCTTTTTTCTTAAACTACCACTACTTTATTATAGAACATGTTTTGGCGATTCTTTTAGGAAACTGTGATAATTTTATGAAACAACTTGCTCTAGGCCGTTACTTAAGAGAAAGTGAATCGAAAGTGTAATTCTTGAGGTGATTGATTTCTATTCTTATAAATGACAAAAGGTCGCTGAAATCTTCTTTGACACTGGTTTTTTATAGCTGACGGAGCCAACTGCTATCATATGATGATACTTTGCTGAAAGATGGCAGCCAACACACACAGACTCCTTCTGATTCTATTGCAATGGATCGTTGCAGGGGCATCTATGAGTACCGGTACGTTACAGTTTAACACTCACTTAAAGAATTTGCTTTATATTTAGGAGACAACGTTTTCTGTAATGCTGTCCGCTAATTTGTGCCCTTTGTTTCATGGATATAAAAGAATGCATACGACGTTTACAGCGTTTTAAATATTTTTGGATTATTAAAAGGTTTATTTCTGAATGAGATCAGTCACACATATGCTCAAGATACCTCAAGATGCCTAAAGTACACGCGAGTGTGAGTACGGGTGACGTTCCTCACTCTTATGAAATGTACTAATTCCATCCTATTTTCACTGCAGATAAGAATTCCACTAATGAGGTTGCACGGCAATTTATTCTTCCACCGAGGATCCGACAAATGGCATTACCAGGCAGAACGTCAGGCAATAATCCGTCCGGCTTGATGGCTGTCAGTGGTCTTCCAGGGGCAACAACTGAGGTCACCGCACAACAGGTTGAGGACCAAATTGACCAACTGAACCAGCTCAGTCAGCAGCTTCGAGCATTACCCCAGCCCCCAGCCATTGAGCAAACTCTCAAAGGACAGCAGATTCCTCTGACCAGTCGATACGTACCACAGTCAAATAGAGTTACACCTGGTCTGGGGCAACCGTTAGGAGTTGATCCGGGTTATCTGAGAAACATAGCTAGAAACCCATTAACAGGACCGAACGGACTAACGAAAGATATTCTCTCAGATTTGATGTATGGCAATCTCAAAAGTTTGGCTTCAGCAGGGGGCATAAGCAATTATAACAACCCCTTGGAGGAAAGCGCCCTGTCCCCTCAGACGCTTGGAAATTCTGAATTCAATGAGTTTAACAATCCTTTGCTCGAAGAAAAAGTGGGACAATCGGCCTTACAAAAGCCAAGTCTGGGACTTCCACTTCCACCAAACGAAAATGTAGATTTTAATGATTTACTTTCCACCGATCTCAGCAATCTGAAAGATTTCTCCGATTTACGATCAAGACACCACGCTAAAAGCAAGCGAAAGAAAAAAAGGAATAAATCGGACGTTGTTACAAAGCTCCTGCTGACGTTACTGGTTGACAAATTAAAAGACATATATGAAATGGACAAATTGAACAGTACGCAAACAAAACCCTTTAAAATTGACTCCTCGACAATAGGAAAGATTGAAAACACGTTGAAAGAACGTAGCCATCCTGCCAACAACAGACTTCATTCTGAGGAGGATGGTGGAAAAGACACCAACTTAATGGCAAATTTTGACAGTAATCTCTCCTTCCCGTTAACGATTTCTGATAAGAAAGGTTCGCAGGTGTCGCTCGTGGACCTTCCCAAAAACGATGACAACTCGTCAATCGATGTTGACACAAAAAATATCGAGAACATAATAAAAGGTGTTGAAAATGGCTACGGGACGCCAAAAGAAAACAGCAGCACCCAAACTATGAACTCCAACGTTGCTCCCGGAAGCAGCCCACCAGACATTTCCCAAAAAATAACCAAAACGCTCAACAACGACAACACTAATCTTGCTCGCAAGGAATCAGGTTCTGAGTTTCACCGGGTTAAAATAGAGCCCGAGGGTGTGTTGGGAAAGAGTGGGACTATACCAAGCATTTCAGATTACCATCCCACCATAAATGCTGCAAAAACAACAGATCCATCCCAAGGAATATTTGATGTTCATACAGACAAAGCAACAGTTTCAACCCTACCTACCTTTTCAATTTCATCTATACTAAACCAAGAAATCGCTGGTAATGTAAAAGGAAGCGACCGAGTTCTAAATGAAAACGCGTCAAAGGATGTCGACTCTTCGTCAATGGGTTTTACAGGTTCTCCTACAGCAAAAGTACCAGTCACCAATCCTGTACTCAATGAAAAAACAGCTTCGCCATCAACAAACACTGGCGAAACCGAGACAACTAATTATCTTGAAGCTTCTAGAGTCCTTGGGGCTGTGTTCAACAAGGTGAAGGACCCGTTGGCTAGAAAAAGCGTTGAGGTTGCTATAAAAGCTATGCTGAAGTTGATGAAGACAGAGAACGCCTATTCTAAAAAGGAAACGGTGCCATCAGTGAAAAACTCATGGATACTTCAAGAAAAAGTGAAAAAGCTGATGAAAACAATACATCAGCTTTCTAAGGTGGTCGATGAAGAAGCAAAAGAATCTTCAAATCCGAAAGGAAGTCATTGGCGTACCAAGCTGAAGTTCTTTAGAAGGCGAATCCGGGGAAGACACTCAAGCGACCACCATAAGCCCCATCACACACATCATCATCACAAACCATGTAATGTTTAGAGCAGCTAGACGCTAGACGTTTTGCAAGTTCACTTCGATACGTTCAGCTTGGGCACTTACAGAGAATCGCCTGCTTTTTATATGGGAATCAATATACAGAGGAAGGCCCAGGCCTTCCTCTGTATTGATACAGAGGAGGTGTATTAGTTAGAGAGAGACCAAACGAGAAAACGAGTTTTAAATTCTATGAAGTCAATCTCTTTGAGAACTCCTGCCAACTGTCGTTCTCGTTTGGTTCCGGTTTTGAGTTTGCGCTTTACCCTTTGATCTGATCGTTATTTATTTTGTGGACAAAGAAGCCTTGACCTTTGACGATTACCACGGTCAACACGCGAAACAAAACCTCGCACATTAAAATCAAAGCACATTTTTCAATGCACAAAGTAAACAGTGGGTTCTACTAATTGCTAGGTTTCTATGAGTGAGTGAGTGAGTGAGTGAGTGAGTGAGTGAGTGAGTGAATGAGTGAGTGAGTGAATGAGTGAGTGAGTGAGTAAGTAAGTAAGTAAGTAAAGTCTTTATTTGACGAGGGTAGCACTAAAATAGCATAAAAAATACTAACAAACCAGTGGCCCTCTAAAGTTATTTACAATAAAATATAAAAATACACTAGAATACGAATATTAAAACTATGGGTAAACTATGAGACAATATAACGAATAGCAATACAAGAAATACGAGATAAAATATTAGAAAGGTAAAAAGGGT
>Ga0126336_10001939_pt1 | contig 11407 bp, 8 predicted proteins | sample SidCmetagenome_FD_92530 | JGI IMG/M metagenome (GOLD analysis project Ga0126336, IMG submission 92530) | Coral microbial communities from El Islote,Puerto Morelos, Mexico - Siderastrea C C metagenome | ecosystem: Host-associated > Invertebrates > Cnidaria > Coral | place: El Islote,Puerto... | reverse complement strand
GAAGTACTTTTTAGCAGGTAATGCCAAGATAAACTTCATTCACAATTAAGCATGCAGCAAGAGCTGCAATTAAAAAGTAATTGTAAGCGAAAAGACTTGTTTCGAAATTCAAACTGGAAAAAGAGCTGCAATTAGAAAGTAATTGTATGCAAAAAGACTTGTTTCGAAATTCAAACTGGAAAAAGTTTGTGCATTGAATTTTGACCCTGATAACGCGCCATAGAATTGTGGTCAGGTTTAACTACTCTGTACCCTACATAGTGTGGCTGTTAACGACGAAAAAGTGCAATTCTAAAACATTGACAGAAGTTCACGTCAAACACGCCTGTTCTGGCGTGACTTCTGTATTTCCGAGTCTCTCTGGCTGTTCAAATTCTTATCATTACTGTGAAAAGACGGTGCCTTTGCCTTTGAAGTTTCTTTGAATCCCTTGAAGGCGATGAATGATTCCACGGAAGGACAGTTGGTAAGATTTTATTATTTTCTAAATATCACAAAACAGCAACTCCGCGATCTGTAAGTTATCGAGCGCTTGTCGTAATAAACATGACAAATGGAAGCTTTGAAAATCACGTAATAGGCATAGACACACACATAGACATACTTTATTTGTTCACGCCCGGGGTTCACGCGGGTTAAAAGAAGGCAGCCAGAGGCTAATGAGTAACGATAACCAACATCTAGTGAGATTACTATACCATAGACATCAACAGATGAAAACTAGAATTAGCAATATGTGCAATTATAAATGTGTATTCCAGAATGAGAGGTCAGTTGTCTTTAACAAGAAAACCTGTGGATTATCAAAGACGGGCCTGTCACGAACGTGATCTTCCGAAGTGATTTAGTCTCGTTTCTAGGTACTTTTCGCACAAAAATTAATTATCCCTCGGAAATGTATGCGTCATTTTTCAGTTACCTTCATTCAGATACGCCTTCTCTTTGAGGAAAATACTATATTCTGTCCTGGGGCTGGATTCACAAATTAAAATAAGATGTGTCCTATGTATTGTTGGAAAACAAAACCGTATTGTTACGAAGCAATACTTAGGATTCATGGGGACTTAGGAAAGCTTTGTGAATCCTGTCCCTGGGCACAATTAATTCGTGGCCTCAAATTTCCAGTCCGTTTGAATAGAGGGTTCCAGACCCTTCCCATTTGTTTTCGTCTTTGAATGGCGTATTTTGATCTGTATAATGTCCAAAATCCCTCTTGAAAATTGTTGCGTACTATTTTTTCACAGGGTCCCCTGAAACCTCCAAATATAAGCGTCATGAAGGCAGTGCAATATACCTACCCATGCCCCATAGAAAACTACGGTCAAAACATGGGTCCTCTTTCGTCTCCACCCCCACAGACCAATCAATCATCCAGTGACCTTGAACAACCTACTTCGACGAATCTTTCTTGTTACTATAAGACGGTGCCGGAATAGTTATTCGATAGGGCCTTTTATTCACACCATTTTTCTGCCGGAGCGATAGGTGATATATCGGATAGGTTTTAGTGCTACTCTCCAGTCGGGGAAGTGTCTACAGGGGATCGATCCAAAAGATTGCGGCCTTATATTTCAGTCCTGGACCATTGTTTGGAGAATTTCCCTGTCGGCATAGGCACCTTAGGGTCGTCAAGCAGTGCCCCTCTACTGTCGGCATGAAACCTCTGCGGTATTTTACAGCGGTCAAATGCAAAAGGCTACCCCACTTCCGATTTTCCTGCAGATCCTTCACGTTTGAATCAGTGTCGTAAGAATGTCAGGGATAAAGAAAATGTCCCGGCAAACTGAATTTCGGTCATTTTCAACACATACTCAACATCAACTGAGCTAATTACGTTTTCAGAAATGACGTTGAGCATTCTGCGGTTATTGGCTTAGCAGCATGTAGGACCAGTTACTGTGAATGCCCCAACTTAGGCATTCCCCCCGTGGGATGGGGTGTACCGGGGATGCTGGCTGCAACTACATTGATTTTGTTTCCCCGCCTTGTATAACACTGCCTAGCGCGCGTAACTGCTGTGTCATCTTTCACATACATTTATTTCCTTATTAGCACTGACTCTATGGGTATGGGGTTTTAGCTGTGTAGGCCTAAAACTGGGTCAAGGATTCCACCATTCTGGTGTTAAATTCATTGGTATGGTTTTGACTTCTGAAAATCCCTGCCTTGTCCCCAGTCCCCGGTCGCTGCTCGTGCTTTGTGCTCATTCCCAAGCTCTGCTCGATTGTTTTTCCCTTGTCAAGAGAGGAGCTTCTGAACGAGGCTGTAAAAATGGGTTCGGATTTTAAGGAAATCTTGAAATAATATTCAAGTATTTCAAACAAAGAGAAGAGAGGTAACCAAAACTTAGCACGTACTTCAGATGCGCAAAAAGAAATGAAGTTCATGTCTGGAAACAGGCATGGAAAAATGTATTTTGCCCCGGGGATGGGACTGAATTAGGGCTGAGGGTTGGAGAATCGTGCACATACACCCCGACCAAAAATTTGGAAGATTAGTTGCCTGAGACTAATGGTACTGCAAATCAACAAGAAAATGATCAGACACCAAGGAGGGAAACTGTAATGGTTAAATTAAGTCATTGTTATAGGCTATTGCTAGCCTCTAATAATATAGACATTCTTTGGGCCCATCATACATTTCTCTCCCACGAGGAACTGGATGCATGACGAGCCGTTATAATGTCTGTTTTGGAGACTATTACTCTATAAAAACCACGAGGCGCCGGTGAAAAAACAACAGCAGTCAATCAAAATATTAATCAATAAGTGGCATGCGCAGTGACAGTGCAGTGCATCCAGCCACCAGTTGGCTGTGAATGCCCATGCTTACAGGCCTCCAGTACTCCAGGAATTAGCCTCCTGAGTACGTGGAACCCCGTTTGCATACCTTTAAATACGTTTTTGCCTACTGGATACTTATGACGATAAATCGTTTTGATTGTGGATAGAAGAAGACAAATCGATTTGGTAGCATCAGATTACTGTATGGAGGGTTAAACACCGAGCCTTATGATCATAGTGTGGGCAATCGCTAGACGAAAACGAAGAAAGCGCAGGGAACGAATACCATCAGTCTGGACAAGTGTTGTTTGCCGGAAAGATTTGGCTACGTTTTTAGGCGAAGTTTGAAAATGCTTTGGTAAGGCGCCAAATTCATATAGTTAACATAATAGCTTCGCTAACTTTCAGAATTTTGCTTTTAGCCTTCACTAAAGAGTTTTGACTTTAATGTACTGACCACACCTGACAAGGGAAGTGGTTCGAGTTGTCTACAAGCGGCCTGCATTAAAGGAGACGTGGAGACGGTCAGTGCAATCTTAAACTGTGCAGTCCTGATAAACTTGACACTGCTATAGCTATTAGCGTCAAAATTGGTCTGAACTCTTCACATTGTGTTGGTAAACCTATTTCCTCCGTCTTGAGGCTGCAAGGTTCTGCAGAGCATGGGCAAATATACCAACTGGTTGAAAGACATTTCAAATCCCAGTCACTTCTTCATCTGGCTGCAAGCAAGGGAAAGACTGATCATATTCGTAAGTTACTTGATTGTGATGAGTATGTTGATTCATTATGGCCGGATCTGTTGCACAATAGAGAAACATCTGATGCTGGCAGCCAGGTTTAATAGTGTAGAAGTGCTAGAATATCTTGCTGACAGAGGTGCCTCCCTAGACATGCGGGATGATCAAAGATTCACAAATTCACCATGCAGTAATGGGTGGCAAAACAGCAAATCTACTGGCTTGATAGAACTTGGAGCTGATGTTTTCAAAGAGAGTTACGAATACGTACCAGCGATTCATCTAGCAGCAGAAAATGATCACACAGGAATTGTTCGTCTCCTACTGGAGCACGGTGCGGATGCCGATTTACCAAACGGTCTTGATTTGACTCCTCTTGCGTTGGCTGCACAAAATGGTCACCTAGAGACAGTTCAGTTGTTGCTTAAGTATGGAGGACAACTGAATAGAGCAGCTGAATGTGGTAGCACGCCAATACACTATGCCGCTAAAAACAACCATACTGAGATGGTGAAATTCATTGTACGAAATGGTGGGAATATCTTGGTGAAAACGTTTGATGGAGAACAGTGCTACACTTTGCTACCAGGTTAGAGTTGGGCATGTATCTTGTTGAGCAAGGTGCAGATATAAATGCAAAAGACGCCATGGATCGAACACCGATAAGCGTCGCTGCGTTTAATGGTCAGACTGATACAGTCATTTATCTTTTAGATCAGGGTGCAGACATCAACCTCCGTGGAGAGAGTGGTTCGTCGCTTTTGTTGGATGCTATTAATGGAGGTCATGTTGCTACTGCAAAGGCTTTAGTTGACAGAGGGCTTCATGTAGACTTTTCAAACGTTAGTGACCTTTCCAAGAAACTTCTGTTGGACTTTTCTGTTGTAAGGGATCAACGAGATGTGTTACAACTTCTTCTCGACGTTGGCTTTCCGTTGAATACAATCGCTTTGCACGAAAAAACACTGCTGATGGAAGCGTCTCGCGCTGGGAAGTGTGATTATCCAATTTCCTCTTAGATAGAGGTGCCAAGATCAATGGTTATTGCGACGAGGATCTTAGCGAAGACGATGTATACACGTTGGATTCCCGAGCGCAACGCCGCTCCCCAAAGAGAAGTAGCAAAACTTCTGATAAGGCGAGGGGCTGATACTACGAGTTCCCCGGATGGAAATTGTTTTCTTGCAGACCTTGCCAAAAGAATGGTCTCTATGATATCCTTGACCTTCTTTCCGCTTCCAAGAACGTTTATTTCACAAGAATGGGGGATGGCAACACTTTGCTAACATCAGCAGCTGCGCGGGGAGACTTTAGTTCAGTGTTGTGGTAACTGCAAAACGGTGTAGATGCAAATGCAAAGAACCTCCCAGGGGACACACCCTTTCATGTGCTATTAGATCTGCACCAAGCCGTCTTGTTGTTCAAATTGTCAAGTTTCTCCTTGCATTTGGTGCTGACGTTAATGCAAAGAATCACAAATCTGAAACGACTCTCCATATAGCTTGTGATAAAAACTAAGTGGCCGAGATTCTTCTCGAACTTGGCTGTAAAACTAAGACTAAAAACGTTGAGGTCTATTCTCCCCTTCACTATGCCGCCCGAAACAACAATGTTAAACTAACCAAGTTGCTACTTCAGTACGGCGCTGATGCTAATGTAAAAAGCGATAAAGGCAAGGTGACGCTATTGCATTTAGCGGCATTGACAGAAAGTGTCCAAGCAGCTCAAGCTTTGATTGAACATGGCGTTGACATGGAAGCCACCTATAAGCTGGACCAAACACCCCTTACTGTAGCAGCAGCTTATGGACGTCTGCCCGCATTTTTGGTACTGCTATTCAACGGAGGCAACGTTCACACAAGAGACAGAAGCGGAAAGCACCACTGATGCTAACTGTACAAGGTGTGCGTAATGAGGAGCATGAATCCATTGCTTTAAGGTTGTTGAGGCTCGGAAGCTGCGTAAATGCCACTGACAAGTGTGGGCGATCTGCCGTGTATTATGGATGTCGAGTTGCCAAGGAGGACTTCCTTGACGAGCTATGGACTATGGTGCTTGTGTCAATCTTTCAGTCGTAAACGAAGAGACACCACTGCATTTCGCTGCGTCAAATGGTAATACAGATTCTATAGAATGGCTTTTGGAGCAAGGTGCGGACGTAGGGGCCCTGGACATCGAGAACCGCACACCCCTTCATGCAGCCGCTTATCAAGGTGACAGTAGTGCTGTGGAGTTATCAATTCAATATGGGGCAGATCTTCACTTACCCGACAACAAGGGCTGGTTGCCTTTCCATTTGGCTGCTGTTAGCAAATTCCGTCATGCTTGTAGAGTTTTAGTTTTCAATGGGAGTGACGTAGCAGCTGTGGACAAAAAGGGGAGAACAGCTCGTCACCTCGCAACAAAATACGGTGATAAGGAAACGGTGGATATTCTGCTTTACCATGGGAGTGAAATTAATGCGAGAGATGTTAATGGCGAAACAGTACTTGGAGTAAGAAACGAAGGCTCGCGTCATGGCCTGAGTTATTGTTGGCCATCCGGATCAAGCTTTATTCAACTGTATCTTGACAAACAAGGTGACACGCGTGTTGTCGATGCAGTGACTGGAGGAACTACCCTTTAAGCGCGGAGCAGATCTGCATGCCTTGAACAACAAAGGTCAGACGCCATTATTAGCGTGCATAATGACCAACAGCAACAGCAAAGCATCCGAGCTTTTGCTAACTTGGAAATAGTTTGAAAACAGCAGATAGAAATGGCAACACAGTCCTCCACGTTGCTGTCCATGAGCCTGTTCCACTAAAAACGATCATTGAGAAAGGTGGAAATGTTAACGCAGTCAATGATCGTGGTTGTACTCCCCTTCACGAAGCCGTTTACCAGACTTCATTTCCAACTCTATACACACGCCTTCTGTTGGAGGCAGGCGCAAGTGTCCATTGCCGAAATAAGGAAGGCAATACACCTCTACATCTAGCTATAACAGAATCTACGTTGTAGATATGACATTGCTGAGATGCTAGTCAAGGCAAGAAGCGATATCAATGCTGCTAACGTTCAAGGAAGCAGGTGTCTACACCAAATTGCTCATTTTGGTGCACATAGAATTTTAGAAAACGTCCTTCTTCGTGGGGTGCATGTAAATGCTGTTGACGAGCTGGGTTGTACACCTCTTCATCTTGCTTCGTCCTCTGAGAATGGCTGGGTTGTCATGGAAGCTCTCTTGAAGCTTGGCACCAACCCTGAAGCTGAGGGTTACAAAGGCAGTACTCCTCTTCATGTAGGTTGCTGTTCAGGGCGGAATGAGGCTGTCTTAGCTCTGTTAAATCACCGAAGGTGAGCTGATGTTCTTAATAAATTGATTTTAGAGGTTCTGTCGGATGGTTCTAATGTGATGTGATGTAGTGTCATGAAATGTAATGAGGCAGTGGAAACTATAAAGAAATGTTGATTCTAGAAAGCAGACACGTGAAAGCAGCCTCATTCAAGCATCATTACCAACTTCTATAATTTAGGAAAATCTCACCTTGATTGTCTTCCATTCAAATACCTTTTTCTATTGGTTTGAGTTTAAAGTTTGTTTCCTTATACAGCCATCCCTCAATTAAAAGGTTATTGGCCGGGTGATCAGGACATTGCTTGTATCTGTCTGAAACCAAGCCGTCTAATTTTGTTACATTAGAGGCATGTGACGAAAAATGGATTCGGGCAAAGAAGTCCAGTCATTAGTAATACTTATTACAAAGTGCACGCAGTGCATGAAAACTCTGAGCCCAATCCGTGTCTAATTGCATCTCCTGATAATGAGCAGCTAGAAATTGACGTGTTTTATGTGAGAGATTTTTCTTTCTGCAGCAATATCGAGGCCAGAGACGCGAAAGGTTGCACTCCACTTCACCTTTGTGTAGTGTTTGATCAGATTTCCACTGCTTGTCTACTTCTTGGACGTGGGGCAAACGTGGATGCCAAAGATAATGAAGGAAGTACTCCTCTACACCTGGCTTCAGCCTTCAGTGATGCAGACACGGTTCACCTGTTAATAACGTATGGAGGGAATGTCAAGGCAAAAGACTCTGAAGGCAGTATTGCTCTTCACATAGCCGCTGCCCTTGGAAAGACAAACACCGTGCACGTTTTAATTGATGCAGGTAGTGACGTCAATGCGCCCGATGTTAATGAAGACACACCGCTGCAGGTTTCTGCAGGCTCCGGACATCTGGAGGTAGTTTGCCTGTTACTGGATAATGGAGCAGACTTGTCTGCAGTTGACAAGGAAGGGCGTAAACTAGCTGTATGTGCTAAATTGTATGGTCACAACAAAGTGGAACAGTGTCTATAATTCCAAGACTTAGAGAGATGACAAATTTTCCCTTGGCACTAAGTCGACGCTTTTATTTAGACAGTGGCCATTTCACGAGTTTGCCCAGCACGGAAACAGCCACAGAGGGTCATTATTTACTGAACAAGAATCCGCACTCGTTTTACATACTGTATCATATTCTGAGCAGAGCATGATAACATATAGGCAAAAATGGGCTTTATGACTCATATAGGTTCTGTAACAACTTCAGAAAGAAACGGTTGAATCAAGTTAGCCTTTTTTTCTGTTGGCGCAAAGTATTTATGATAAAGGGAACTCAAATCACATCAACGTATTACTTCCTGATACTTACATTTTAGATATTACCTTTTTCTTTTCTTTTTCTATTAGGTTTTTAGGCTTTTATGTTTCAACACTCCATCAATAACAGAGCTTTTGCACTGAAGGGTTATCCTGTCGAAATATTCGCCTACCAACACGAAATAACGGTTTACCTTAAAACGTGCTGAGAGTGTGCGGTGATGGCGTTGCAGTATAAACATAAAATACACTTTTAAATTTATTAATTTCCACTTGCTATTGCGATGAACTAGCGCCGGGAAATCTTTCTTCAATATTTGAGGATTTTTGTCACTGCTATTTAATAAAGCCTGCTACTCACTGATTGGATGCTTAAGGCAAAGCCTGAAAGATGTTTGGATTTGAAAAGGCTTTCGGTAAATAACACGAACTGGCGGTATTTCTCTTGCTCAAATCTAACTATTCGTTGGAATACTTTAATTTGTCCTTGATTAAAGATTGCGTTTTTGTGGGAAAACCCAGACCTGGAAGAGATTTTGTTTGGTTTGTTTTGTTTTGTTTTGTTTTGTTTTTTTCTTACTGAACACTAAATTCGAATCATAAATCCATAAATCCATACTCCGAACAGATACGCCAGGCCAATCAAATCAATTAAATCTACATCTATTAGAGTCCGGGTTTTTGATGTTCGTTTTATGAGCGTGCACTGTGGGAAAGGATTGTACAAGCGTATGTCCGGTAATGCTCTTCTGTGCGAATTTTGGAAATGTCCGTTATTTCGCCATGTTGTATTTTTGACGTTGTATTCGTAAAACCTAGGCTCGATCCCCAGCCGTTTTGTGCGCCCGCGGTCCTTCGCGTAGGAGGATGAAACCGGACTCCCTCAAACGGTTGGAAATCGAGCCTACGTAAAACCTTGTCCCCAGGATTTTTGAGTTGCGTGTTTATCCTAAGTTGTCACTGGCAACAAATAATCGCAAATCCGGTTACGCGTTGTACTCATACACTTTTTCATTTTAATGATCACAATCGTCATGAATTGGCCGAAAAAAGAACGAATGTTAATTACCTTGTTGATGAAAAATAAGTATAAGTTGGTGTGTAATTTCGAATAGGAAAGAGTGTTACATGTTGATACTGGTATTTGTTGGTTAGCTATAAAAAGGCGGAAATATATATATTCGTATATTTCTTTGTAATGTTAGAAAATTTGAAGCTTTTGAAAAAGAAACGCTTTCCTTGCTTTCATGGTTAAACTAGTTGTCTGTTCTGGAGAATAAGAAATTTGTATTAACAAAGTATTCACGGCTGTCAAAAGTACGACGCGTGCGTTGTACTTGCCGTATTTTTCCAAAGGACAAAAAATAAAACAAAACAAAACGGGCAAATGTGCAAACATTCACTTAAACCGAAAACCTTATCGCCGATTCTGAAAACTTGCGGTTTTTACATTTAGTACTCTCAGTATCAAGTTTTAATAGGGAAAAAATTCAGCTCGACGTTGAATTTCTTTCATTGGTTTGATACGAACTTCGCGATCGTAAACTTTTGAACTGACTGACTGGATGTGACGTTTCTTTTGACCGCTGTAAATACATATAAAATTAGGTCTTTCCGGAGAGACAAATGACTTGTCAATCAAACAACGTGTAGGCCCTTTCTTAAAGGGAAAAACAAAGAAACAATGCAATGCAATTTGCCATCGATACCATTAGTTAACTTATATTTGCTGATTTCTGGCATGGATTTTGTCAATTGTTCTCGCTCTTTACATTTACTATCAACGATTAGTCATGGATAGTACTATGGGTTGTGGTTAAATTACCGATGTTTGATGCTTGAGATAGTTATCGCTACAGCTAATATCCGCTCCCTCTTAACCCTATTCAGACCGGGTTGCGGGGGGTGGGGGGCGAAATGCCCCGGCAGAAGTCATACATTTACAGGGGAGCCCGCGAACTAGCACGCCAGCGGAGCACCATTGCTAAGCAAAATTGGTAACCTATCGATCTGAGAAATTCTGGTTGTGACGTCAGCGTACGCCCATACGCCCGACCGTACAGACTCTGGGGGAGGGGAAGGGGAATTCCAAGGCAACCCGACAGGGGGTAGAGAATGCCATCTTTTATTGGCGGGAATTTGCGAGGTGCTTTTGGGCAACCGGCGCTTTTCTCGGCGGGAAATCGCATGACCACCGTCGCTTTTGAAAAAAGGAGGTTTTTTAACTGAGTTCAGCTTGTTTACCAAACGAATTTAAATCATGACAGAAGTGAAGTTTACAACTTGAGAAAATATATCAAATATCTATGAATGGAAAGAAAGAGTTCAACAGAGTACTCAGTTGTCTTTTTGGTGGAAAGCAAAAAGTTCAAGTTACTAAGACTTCATCTTTGTTGTGGCATGTACTAAAACCCAGACGCTGGATTCTGGACGATGGACGATGGACGATAGACAATGGACGATAGACGATGGACGATATGCCCATTTTTACAGACGAGGGTCAAATTTGTCAATTTTCACGCAGTAAAAAAAGAAAAGGCTATTCCCGGGAGACTATTATATATTAGATAAAATCCCTGACACAAAAAGAAATTGAGATTTACACATTTATTTTGTTACACTGGAAATCGCGTACAAGAATAAAAGACAAAACTTGTTCGAGATTGGGTGCGAATTGCCGGTTTCCATTGTCACGCCACACAAGGCGCAAACGGTTTTTTCTTCTCGCCAAAGGACCTTAAACAGATCCTAAAGGATGCCTGCAGAGGAGGCTAGTTAAAACACATAACCAAGATTTTCACACACCACAGCAGCCTCTAATTCTACTGATCAACTTGTCAAGGGACCTGGGATCGTATAAATTTATTGGAAATTCTTAGATACACTTTGATGGCGTATAAATGGTAATATTTGTCCCTTCCAACCCTGGGAAATCTGAACGATCGCCCATATCTACGGCTACATTTGTTAGAACATGAGGAAATTTGCATAAATGAAATGTCGTCGCCCTTTTTGCCTCACGTGACATGTCATGTGACCATAAATAAAAAAAAATTAAAGAAAGAAAAGTTAACGAATTGCCGCCGGATTGACGTTATACAGATAAATATATAGGCGTTTCGGATCGAGACTCAACGTATCTAGCCCTCTACGTTTGGAATGGATGTCTTTTTATTTTTAAAATGAATTTATTAGAAATCAAAAGTTGATATGTCACGAGACATTTTGACACAATTTGATCCTCGTCTGTCAAAAATGGG
>Ga0126336_10001938_pt1 | contig 11408 bp, 5 predicted proteins | sample SidCmetagenome_FD_92530 | JGI IMG/M metagenome (GOLD analysis project Ga0126336, IMG submission 92530) | Coral microbial communities from El Islote,Puerto Morelos, Mexico - Siderastrea C C metagenome | ecosystem: Host-associated > Invertebrates > Cnidaria > Coral | place: El Islote,Puerto... | reverse complement strand
GCACAAATCCCAAATTCGTCTGGCTAAAGGTTTGATCTCCCGGCAACACGCTCACACTCTGGATTCCGCCAAGCTCCTATAATATTCGCCGGGTCGTAAAGTAAACATGAAACCCGTGAAAGGGTTCTTATCTGCGGACTTAAATTCATACCACTGTTTAGTAAGATATCACGTGAAATCACACCACACCGCGACGTTCAGCTGCTGAGGCCAAAAACGCATGTTAGACCTGGCCAGCCAGGCTTTTGACTCTTTACCCGTCGTGTGTGTGATCTGGGTGTTTTCGCTAAAAACTCTGTTGGCACCACGTAAATCTTTTGTTCCTGATATAACAAACCACTGACACTCGTCACACTCTCAGAAAAGTCAACAACTGCGGCCGGTTTTTCAGGCTTTTAGTCAGTGTTAGCTGATATGAAAACCCTCCTGTCATTAAACCCAGGTCGTTTTCATATCTTCATTCTGGACAGCACTTGCTGTCTGAACCCGGACCACGCTCTCCCACAAGCTCTGCTCCCCACTTAATCTTGAAAAAATAAAACAACAGATTCGCTACGAAGGGCGAGAAGAATTTCAACAAAAACAATTACCAGTCTGACCGCCAAGTGAATTTTTCTTTTCACAAAATACGGAGTTTTATTTTAATTACTATGTTCCACTTGACGTGTGAGTTGCCATGGGCTTAGCCTTTCAATTTGAAGCATTCAGAAATTTATACAGCTAGTTAGCCTTGCGTGAAACGACGTGGCACTGGTTGCCAAGGTTGTTTCAAAAAAATATTTACTCTGAATAATAATCTCAAATATGAACAGCTTCTTGAAGGCTAAAATGATTGCGCTGCTTTATGCGATTAGCTGTATTTTCACCTTACTTTCTACAGCAGAATGGTAGAAGAATGTCAGACGAATAACATATGAAGCTGTAAAAGCGATAAAAATGCAGACTTTTTCTCAACGACATTAGGGAAAAATCCCGATTCGATGATTTATTTCCTGGGAAAGTCTTGTTGTATTATGTGAGCGCTAATATATAGATTTAACCAAGCCTAAGAACGGAGTTCGTTCAAGTCGTTTAATAAAAACTAGAAAGGAAAAAATTCACGTCGCCGCTGTGTATCGAGCCCAGCTTGCCTGCATCGCAGGCCGGCACGATTCCACTACGCCACGCACGCCGACACTGCTTGAAGAAGGTAATTTTACTACTAATTTCTCTTGCCATGACAAGATGCCTATCGACATGACATGCTGGTGGACAGATCAACCAGAAGGCACTAACTCTGCTACATTTGGCGTCGGGACAGCTGCCAAATGCTGCGAACTCAAGCATTAATTGTGCCGACCGAGTTTGCAGCAGAACCGACAACAAAAATGAAGTCCTAGAAGGCGAATTTAGTAGCTTGAACTTTTCGCCTTCCACCAAAAAGAAAATTTAGTGTTCTTTTAAACTCTTTCTTTCCATTTATAGATATTTGATATTTTTTCTCAAGTTCTAAACTCCACTTCCGTAACGAACTGAATCGTTTTGATTTCCTGCCAAGAAAAACAACGGTTGCCCAAAGGCACAGCGCCATTTCCCGCCAAGAAAAGATGGCATTCTCCACCCCAGGTCGTGTTGTCTTGGGACTCCCCTCTCCCTCCCCAAGAGTCTGTATGGGCGAGCGGACGGGTGTACGCTGACGCCACAACCAAAATTCTCGGGTCGACAGGTTACCAAATTTGCTCAGCAATGATGCTCCGCAAGCGCGCTGCGTGCGGGGGCTTCGCTATAAAAAAAAATTGTAAGAAGCAGCTTACACTTCACAGTGGGAAACATCGCTCGCGAGGTCGTTGAAACCATTCACAAGGAAAAATAAACTTATGCCTGTTTGTAACGTTATTCAAGCTGTTTAATTGAGGCAGGCGTTTTCACAAAGAAGCTTTACAAATGAATAAGTGTTTCACTAAAAACTTCACAATTATGAAATTTCAATTCCATCATACCTTTGTCTTAATTCGTCCAAACCGGGCATTAATGTGTGTACTTGTAGCATCTCAGCCTTCCCGTTCACTTTTCAGTCTAACTCGGCAATTAACGAAACAGTTCCTTCTCTTCGAATCTTATTCACGTGTTCCCTGCTGTTAGGGATCTTAGTCAAGCAGATGCGACGCGTTGGAATTCGTCAGAGTATATCACATACTTGCTTGTGTCTGTTTGGTCTTCTTTTGCCTTTTAATGTTTTATTATTAACTTTCTAGTGCCTCCAAAAATCACGAAAGTGCCAAACAGAAGGCCGGTCGTTGACGCTGGACAGAATGTAACGCTGACATGCAACGCATCTGGTGACCCATTGCCAAATATCACCTGGACGAGAGAAGGCTTAACAGGGGCTGAGTTTAATGTCTCTGGTTACCAGCTACATCTTGTTAACATACAAAGGAAAGATGTTGGAGGATACAAATGTACTGCTGATAATGGATATGGCACTGTTACTAGTCTCTCTGTCCTTAACATTAACTGTAAGTTATGTTAAATGACGAGAAAGTAATTTGCCGAAATAGCTAGTATCCTTGCATTTCCGCGGTATGTACTTCCACGTTATTTGTGCAAGCCTGATGTCTTCTTTGCACGTCACTTTGCAACGTTGTCATACAATAGTTGTATAATCAGATCAATTCTTAAAACGACGTTTGTAAGATTACAAGACATTTTTCGACAGTAACCTCTGTCATTTACAGTTGATACAAAGTTCGCTTCATTTAAATTATAAGAAACGTTAATACAATGAATGTAGTAAAAACTATCGAATTGCTAAACTAAACGGAATGCAGTTAAACGTGCAGGAAACCACAAAAACAGTAAAGTAGCCAAGAAAATAAACACTTAAAGAAAATATACAGATTAACATGATGCAATTGTTGATTACGGTCGAAACATGTTTTGTAAACTTAAAAACGTCATTTTAGTTCTAAGAATTCTAGTCAGTGTGCTTCTTTCAAGAACATAATCAGATCAATTTGAAATTGGTGCAATCCACTTGCTTGCGCCATTGTTTCACGCAAACCTCCTATTGGCCGATATACTAGCGTAAACGTTATATTTAACAATTATTCTACTCTGGCTTGCTGGATATTAAATGATACATAACCAACGAGTCGCGTGGTGCCGAGTTGGTTATAATCATTTGATATCCAGCAAGCCCGAGTAGAATAATTGTTTTATAAAAAATGCAATCACTAATTGCTATAAAATCAAGAAAAAGAAATAAGAGATAGAGAAAAGAGATAAAACGGAACAAGAATCGATCGCTATCACATGACTGAACGAAACAGGCGCCAAAACCTTGCGAAGTGTTGCAGCGTTTCTTTGCAGAGCTGAACGAATCAATGGAACTGCTCCGAAGGGAACGTACGATCACAAGGTTGGGAAAAATCTTCCAATTATTGGCTTTGAAATGTGCTTTGAATTCCTGAAGAATTGTTGTTATCATCGTTCAAAGCGGATTGAAGCTGTTAAGTCTCACCGTTGTAGCTGCGGGAGTTGAAATGAGCGAGTTTCGCTGCAGTTTGCAATCGATCCGTTCGCACAACGAAGCCATCATGTGCTTGTTTAAACGAGCTGAAGACAGAATTAATATTTTAACTTGAACTGTAATTTCTATGCAGCTCACTGAAACAAGACTACGGGAGTGAGGAACATTAGAATTCACCATCCTACTTTTTTTAACACAAACCACAAAACGAAGTTGTTCTCAGTTTAGAGGCCGCAAACGAAATGGTAAAACACTCAAACGACTGTGAAAGCGATTTAACGTATTTTACATGGCATCCGATTTGTACCTGAACATTTGGAGCTGTTGGAAAACGGAGCTACAACGAGTGCAGGTAAATCAGTGCCAATCTTTCGTGGTATATCCAAAAAATGTCGCCCGATCTAGTAGTTCTTTAACGAGTGCTTCATGATTTTTATACTGACCCGCCATAAAGGTATGACAATTTTATTGCATGCGTCTCTCCCATTCTACTATCTTGTCGTGATATTTCGGAGTCAAAGCCTTCCGTACGAAACCTACTGTTTGCAAAAGTTCAGTTGATTCAAGTAATTGAAGTGACGATAAAACAAATTGTTAACATAACGCTAAATGCTTAAATTTCTATTTCTACAGTTTCTTGCAATCCTAAGAAATCAAGCACTCTGGAACAATTTAGATTTGTGTCTCAGTGGCGTTCAGTTGTAATATCTCCTTAATTAAACTTCGATGCAAAGTGATTTTTGTCGTCCATTTTTCTCGCCGGGTTGCTCGCCGAGAAAAAAAAACTTTCAGCTCACTCTATCGTTGAGTGTTCATTGACCATATTTGTTCGCAGCAGGTATATGAGCTGATAGCTAAGCTCAGTTCAACCAATCAAAATGCTAAAAATACAATATACCTATAGTCCAGCTTTTAATAAATATTATCAGATCTACCTGGATTTTTATATTTCTCTCGATTTTTGAAAACGATGCTGCTCGAGTTTGCCTTTTTTACGCCTTTCAGAACTTGACTATATCAAAAATGCAATCAAGGAACGGACGTATGGGAAAGTAAAGTTTACCAGCAATAAAAATTACGAGTGTGAGGAGTCTTGACTCTTTTTCTTCTCAATTCTCTTTCCTTTCTTCTTTTCTCTTCCGTGTGGTTTTGAGGCTCTTTGGTGTCATAAAACCCTCGGCTGTCTTCGGCGTCGTTCCGGTAAAAAAGACCAAATCATTAGAAGCCACTTTTTCAGAAATCCAGCTAGATATATATTTATTTATTATAAAAAACTGGCCTAGTTATATTGGATTTCTAGAACTTTGATTGGCTGAACGGAGGTAGGCTATCAGCTCATATACCTGCTGAGACCAAATATGGTCAATGAACACTGAACAACAAAGTGAGCTGAAAGTTTTTTCCTCGCGAGCAACTCGGTGAGAAGAATGGACGAGAAAAATCACTTGGCAGCGAATTTAAATTAAGCAGAAATTCCAACAGAGTCACCAAGACACAAATCAAAATTTTTCCGTAGTGCTTGATTTCGTAAGACAAGAAACTGTGCAGAAATAGAAATTTAGGCATCATACATTGTGTTTACAATTAATTTCTTTCATCGATCGTCAAGTTGATCATTTTTAGAACAAACGGTAGGTTTTATCACGAAGGCTTTCCACTTCAAAATGTCAAGACAAGACAAAATAAAACAGTGAAACGGGGCAGGAACCTTTAATAAAAACTATCACACATTCATGGGGAGTCGGTGCGAAAATCAAGAAACAGTCTAAACAAGTACTAACTACAGCTGCAATCTACCAAGAAGGAAGGAAGGGCGAAATTTCTTCGGCTATAATACGCACAATTGACACTGGTTTACCTGCACATCGTTGTAGAGCTGTGCTCCAGCGGTCCAAATGCTCAGATAGAAATCGAATGCCATGTAAACGGAGTTGAATCGCTTTCCCAGTTGTTTGAATGTTGTTTTTACCATTCCGACCGCAATTAATTAACCTCTAAACTGTGTTTTGCGCTTAACAAACTATGATAGTGAATTCTAATGTTCCTCGCTACAGTAATCTTCCCTCTTGCTTCTGTTCCGTTTCAACTCCAGCTGCTAATATGGTGAAATCGTACAGCTTCAATCCGCTTTGAACGATGATTACATCAATGTCCCAGGAAAAATCAGACATGTACCATAATTCAGAGCCAATAATTAGAAGATTTTTTCCAAAACTACTGCCACTTTGTTCACTTTCGAGCAGTTTCATTGATTCATTCAGCTTTGCAATGAAACGCTGCAACACTTCGTAAGGTTTTGGCGCCTTTTTCGTTCAGTCATGTGATCCAGTGTTGTTACCTTTTATCTCTTTTCTCATTTTTCCCTTTCTTTCTTGATTTTTTTACTGAAAATAGTGGTTATTTTTTAATAAAACAATCATTCTACTCGGGCTTCCTGGATATCAAATGATTATAACCAACGAGGCGCCTTATCTATCATTTGAAATCAGGCGCGCCCTCATAGAATAATTGTTAATTATTCTATAATTTTGTGCAAATTTGAAAGTGTCACATTTAAATTTTAAATTTTATTTGAATACGTTATTACTTAGATTGTCAACAGCTAAACACCTCAAACAGTTAAATGAAGTCATTCGTTCATTCAATTCTAAAAATTTTAGAAAGAGGCCCAGCCAATTATTAAAACAAAATTTCTAGTCAAAATTACATTTGCACTCAGCTTTACAGTTCATGCTACAGAAACTGCAAAGAAGGACTGGAAGTTATTAGGCACTTGGTTTGTCAGACATAAAATGTTCGTGTAAATAATATTGATCATTGTTCCTTATGTGTGACAGGTCGACACCAGTGTGAAGTTGTAACAGTTGGAATTAGAATAACAGGAGGTGCAGAAGGGAAGGATGCTCTTGGGATTCGAAAGTCTGTTGAATTCGAGACGTTGGAGGCGAATTTAACATCAGAAATAAGTTTTGAAATCATATTTTATTTTAATTGTGAGAAATTGTTGTTTAAAAAAATTCATGTACTGTATTGCTCAGCATATTTAGAGAGTAGTTCGAGTTGATCCCTATTCACATGGAGTGTTCCTAATCCTCTGGAACCATGGAGGGATGAGGTAGGCTCTGAAGCATAAGGGTCCTACAGAACTCTGTATGTGTAATGAAAATCCTGGAAATTCTTGGAAATCCTGGAATATCAAAATAATTCACAAAATGCTATCTGTTTGGCCAATGTATCAATGGCAAAGATGAGAATGCTCTTGTTGTTAATAAAGCAACCCACCATTTTCCTTTTGCCATCAGCATGACGTTAACATTTCGAGATATCCAAGGTAATGGAGTTTTCTTCATATGGTCATGTAATGTCATGGAATCTTAGCCAAGCCTTTTCAAGGTTGATATCATATTTTCTCACAGGCAGAATCCTCAACCCAATCCACCTACTGAGAATAAATTTTATTTAACTTGAACGCACGGTTGAATCCAACCGTAGCCTCGTTTAGCCTCATTTCCAACCGTAGCCTGAATATAAATTGGAAAAATGACAAAGGAATTGCTTCCTTGAAACCAGGTTGTGTAACGCAACCTTGCTTGTTATGGTAAACGTATGAAATATCGCAAGAAAGCAAAGCAAACGTAGTATATCTATCCCTCATTTATCAATGGAGGTCTAATATATTTGATCGAAATTTTGATAGCCAACCTTCAATATGCCTGTAAAATAGAAGATAAAATTGCTGGATCAAACGACAAACTAATAAACCACTTTTAAAAATGGGAGAGGGTCTTAAAGAAAACTAATGTTTTTTTTACCACGAGAAAAGAGGAAAATAAGAGTAAGATTATTGTTATTTAATCACAAGCAGAGATAACATTCATATCTTCCAACGGCCGTGTAATTCTCTTGCTATATACACAATAGTGTTTTAGTGGCAAATTTTGCACAAACAACAGGCCTAGGGTAAAAACGGGAAATATCGCCATCAATATCCTCAAAAGTGAGCATATAGAAAATATGCTACGTGAGTCCCACATGTCGTTTCTTATGAACGTTAACCCTATATTGTCTGACGGGGGGGAATCTGTCCGCACGAACTTTGGATGTAGATAGCTTTTCTTCAAATATTCAAGCTAAGGCCACCAAACTTCGTGACTTTTCTCAAAATTTAGCTGGGAACAATTTGAAGTAGCAAGTCCTTGTCCATCAAATTTGACGTTACCATGGCAGTTACCATGGCAACCAGTTTTGACGGGCAGTTTTTTCTTTTTAATGGAAAAACGTTACCTTACGTGACTTTTACATTTTTTAGAAAATTTTATATTAAATTTAATTGATTTGTTGTTAACGTTTGGTGCTTTTTGGAGGTTGTGTAACATTGGAAGAAATCCAAAATGGCGGATCCAAGAGGGCCGCCTTTTGGAACGTGACGTAATTCTTACCTCATGTGTCGTCACCAGTTCACGTTGTGGATCTCAAAGGAAACAATTTTGGATGTACCAATATTTTCTGAGTTAAGCATGAGGGCGAAATTCCCATCCCTCCCCCCCCCTCCTCCTTGGTCCCAGTAGACCGAAAAAGCCCGATCTGAATAGGGTTAATAAAATACTGAATAGGGTTAATAATATATATATATATATATATATATTATTGACCCTACTCAGATCGGGCTTTTTCGGTCTTCTGGTCTTCTGATCTGATCGGGCTTTTTCGGTCTTCTGGTCTTCTGCTTTTCGGTCTTCGGTTTCGGTCTTCTATATATAAGTGGTCTATTTTTCGCTAAAACAGTCTTGTCGATATAACAAAGATAAAATGCAGTTCAGAATGCACCAACTCTTCATTGTGCACTTTGAACTCTAGTTTCTCCATGACATTTTGAATGGGAGAGGAGTGCATTACATGCACGCTGTAAATTTTTTTGTAAAGTTCACTTTCTTTTTTTTTTCTATCCTGTAGTTTTGTTTGTCAATGCCTTTGTGACCCTGCATGTATGAAAACCACGCTATAAGTTTGTCAGGAAGCTGTCTGTTAAGTTAAACAATCCACTTGTTAGCATACATACATGTCAGGAACGTGTCGGGTTTTCCTTAAATGAATCTATGTGTTGTAAATACCAGATTGTAAGCTTGTACAGCCTGCCTAACAATGCTGGAAAACAGCTTTATGAACTGGCTGTTGTAAATTTCTGGTGAGTGTTTTGCATGCATTATTTAATGTGATTGATAATTAAGATAAGGCATTATATTTAAAAGGGTGATTTACCTGGAGCGAGAGGGTATGTGATCTATTAACCTGGTACTACCCCACGGGCGTAATAATATGCTTATTTTTCAGTTGCTGATGTTTCTAATGCAAATATTGGTAATTTTTGCTTTAGAAAAGTAACATTCCACTGTATGTGAATTACAGACAAATCATTCTGCAAACTGTGTGGGATTTGTATGTAGTGATTGCGTGTTTTGCTTAGTTTGACAATTTGCACTACATGCGAAAAGCAGAACAAAGAGGAGAAAATTTAAGAAGCATAGAAGTCATGGACTTTTCGTGGAATAAACTTGTCGTCACATCTCAAGGAATGAATCTGATTACAGTGTGTTTGGAGGGGAAAAGGAAACAAAAAACCGAGTTCATTTGATTGTGATAGATTGCACCGTTTATTTTCCCTTTTTGGTGTTATATTTTCATTATTTTTTGGCGGGGACTAAGTCGAGGGGAATATGTGGAGAAGAATATGCTGAGGGGAATATGTCGAGGGAAATATGTTGAGAAAATATATTGTTTTGTTTATGTTATCAGAGTAGTATAGAAGGGATGGAATAAATCTTTTTTGCGCAGAACTCTCATTAATTTGCCCAGAAATACATTAACATTGATGACGTCATAGGCATTATCTTCTACTCATAAATAAAATGCAGAGGATTCTCGTTAAGGTAGGATGATGACATTGTTCTATTTTTAGCGTACAAACAGGTTTCACCGTTTAGTTAACCAGTTTGGCAGGTTTGTCGATGATGACATGTTCTGTTTTTAACCTATGGCGTTCATGGTTGGTATAACTTGTTTGACAGATTTTAACTCGTTTTGATGAAGCATTCTGGTTGGCTGCTGTAGTTTCTATTGTTTGAATCACGTATAAGCTTTATTTACTAACAAGCGCTAAGTCGATTCTCTCATTTCTTGTTGCTTTCATTGTTACTGCAGACAAGCATTGTTATTTAACAATAGAAAACTATTTTCGGTTCTCTCTACCACCACCACTATCAAAATACTATTGTTTCACCACCACCACGATTAACTGTGGTGGTTGTGGTGAAAACAATAGAAATGTGGTGCTGGTGATGGTGGTGGTGGTGATGTCATGGGTACGAGGCAAAAATCCATGACGTCATGAACATTAATTTATTCCTGTGAAAACATGAGATTGAGATTTCTGCGCATAAAAAAGTTATTTCCATCCTTACTATACTACTTATCAGCTATTGTTTCAGCCCTGCAACAAAGCTGCCACCACCTTTTCAAACAGTGAAAAATATTCCACTCGGTCGTTTCCCCTAGTTCTTGCAAGTTTCTTTTCATTTCCTTGGTAGCTACGAGTCAGTTTGCTCCGCCATTTAACCGTCGGACGTACAAGCAAAGTAACACACCCACCGTGGTACAAGGGGGGTTGATTTAACCCCTCCCCTGGGTATTTGCTGTGTTTCAATATTTTGCAGAGATTTTGCCCATGGTGGAAAGCCTTTGCTGTGCTCTACAAGATGAGGTCTATATTATGGTTTGGAGCGCTGCTGGGGGCCTGTGACGTCATCCAAGATGGCGGCCATATTGGTCGCATTCTTGGATTTTACCAAAAATTAGAAATTATGAAAAACCGGTGGAAACTGGAAATTGTTGATCCTAGTCATGTAAAATATGACATAGTTAAACACTTTGCTGCTTTTTGTGTACAATTTGTGCTTTTTTCACCTAAAAAGGCGAAAACACACAGTTTTACCCAAAAATGGCTTGACCACCTGCTACTCATGACGTCATATCTCGTAACCATAGCGACCGATTCTCACCACACTTGCGTCAAAATGTGTCGGCAGGTGCTGATTAAAAATCGTTTGGAAAAATTCAAGAAAAACCTTATGGGGGGTGGCATCCACCCCCCCCCCTCGACGCCCGAGGGTTAAACATTTTTCACTTTCAAACCGCGGCAAATAATTTCTCTTTTTGAGTCGCAAATGATACCAGACATGTTCAATCGATCGGAAATAAAATTTTCCCCGTGTGGCGATTGTTGCCTCGTTAAACATTCCAGTTTTGCAGTAGTTCTGTGTATTTCAGTGAAAATTTTGCAGGAGAAGCTACGATGTCAAACAGTTCGCAAAATTTATCTTTTTGGTCAGGAGAGTTTGCGTTACATGTAACGTCATTTCCATCTTGTCGTGAACAGCTTTATTGACAATGAACAAGAATCAATCAGGGCGCGATAATTCGCCCAGTTATTCTAAATTCAAATCCTTTGAGAGTTTCTGTCTGGCAGATGAAACCATAGTTACACCCTTCTGTAACAGCGGACCTGGTAAGGCCCGATCTGTTGAGTTATTTTGTTCTCCTTGGTTCATTTTAGACCTCCCTAGTTGTCTGTAGATTTTTTTAAAAATGCCCCGGTAAGTTTTATTTCTCCCTGGTGTAGAATTTAGTTTCCCTAATTGGATGGAGTCCTATTAATTTTCCGCCAAAAGTCCCAGCTGCCACTCAAAATGCTGGACATCGCATTTCCGAGAACTTAAGGTGATTCGATACAGTTTTTTTGGGACCATACCTAACTTTTTGAATCGGCTCTTAGACAGTCTTCTCCTTGTCAGATCAACGTGAAATTTGCAATACTTGTTGGTTTTGGATTGAACTTTAGCGTGGT
>Ga0126336_10001937_pt1 | contig 11409 bp, 6 predicted proteins | sample SidCmetagenome_FD_92530 | JGI IMG/M metagenome (GOLD analysis project Ga0126336, IMG submission 92530) | Coral microbial communities from El Islote,Puerto Morelos, Mexico - Siderastrea C C metagenome | ecosystem: Host-associated > Invertebrates > Cnidaria > Coral | place: El Islote,Puerto... | reverse complement strand
TTATAATTTTCTTTTGCGCTATTGTGGCACATTCATAAAGAAATCGATCCTCTCGAGTGTGAAAATCTGCTGTCGTGTGGCAAGCCGTCACTGCCAAAAACCTATCGACTTGTAAATACCCCATTGCTATTTGCGGGATAGTGTAGACCTTTCATTTTAATTATAAAATTGAATAATTTTGAACCTTGAATATTGAACAAACTAGCGACTTCTCGCCAGCCAGCGAGTTCACTAGCGAGAAATTGAAAACTCGCTAGCTAGCGAGTTCACTAGCGAGAAAATGAAAACTCGCTAGCGAGGAATTGAAAACTCTCTAGCAAGAACTCGCTAGCTAGCAAGTGAGCCTGCTCGCAGGCTAGCTTGTAGTGTAAAATTTGCTTTGTCTCTAAACAGAGTCTACTGTATCCCGTCTCCAGGACCTCTTGACATCACTCAACTCCAAAAAGCTCATGTATCCTCGGAACGTGGGACACATCTCGACCTAAAGCATGCTTCCTTTGATTTTTCTTTTTGATTGTTCGTAATTTTTTTTACCATGGGATACCTAGAACTCAGTTGGTTGTCTCCAATACCTTGCCATTTAAAACTTTTAAGTGTAAAACCCAAGAATGCTATCTCGAACGATATGGTTTCCCGTCTATTTTTCTGCGTCGGCGTGATATTCAGATGATATGACGTAATTTCTATTTGTGTTCTCTTGTAAAGACGTAGTATCCTCGTTTCTTTGCCCATCCGGATTTACTCGCGAGAATCTCAGCTATTTTACAATCTCCATTCAAGCTCAACAGTTAAGAAACGTTCCGTGACAATCTTTCTGTCTAGTAGTTCCATCCTACGTCCGCTCAGTCGTCAGAAATTACATCTTTGGTGTATTACGCACGATGTCAGTAAAAAGGTGCCTAGATAAACAATATCTTGAATATCTCACCCGTCGTAATAAAAGTGCACTGCAATGGCGGCCATGCCTCACACTTAAGAGAATTTACGATATATTGTTCTTGCCGGTCCCTCACGCCAAAATAGTACTGACATTCTAATATCATATAATTTCCCAAGACAAAGTGAAATACAATGATGTCTATGGAAAAATTGATGTTGACTCAACTGCTGAAGAAAACATGATAAATAAGCAATGAAATCAGTGAAATCCTTTCGTGAATATTCAAATAAAAGCTACTGAACGACACCTTACTGTGGTCATGCCTCAGAGGTTTCAGAGCGGATGGATTTACGCCTGATATTGTTCTTACCCGTTACGCACGTGTAAAAGCCATAGTATCATATTCACTTTTGTACCGTGAAAGCCATTTTTGAATCGAACGTTCTAAAGCTAGAAGGTAAAATAAAATTACCGAGCCTCAAATAGACGCCGGGTTCAAATAAACGTCGGGTTTTAAATAAACGCTCCCGGTGTTTAATCGAGGTAAAAAGGTAAAATAAAATTTTGTCAATTAATGCTGACTTCAGCCGTTGAACAAAACATTCAAGGGTCCTAAGCAATAAACTCCTTATGTGAATATTCATATGAAAGCTATTGAACAATACTTTCATGTGGTGTGATTTATTATGCTTTACAAGGTGTTTCTGGCCTTACAGTCTGTGCATGAAATCCTCAAACGTAAACATTTGAAACATTGAAATAATAAAAGGAATTGAGAGGTACTTTTCTGTGGTGTTGTTTATTATGCCGTTCAACGTTGTTATAACCTGTTCTAACCTTAGAGTATGTGCGTGAAACATCCATAAAATCAATGAACGAAAGCCGATTGTACAGTCTGAGGTACTTCAATGTGGTGCTGTTTGCTTCTCGGTATTTTGTTAAGCTTGTGAATATTTTTCGTATTGCAAACCCCGCTGTAAGGGCTGTATAGAGTACAATGTTAAACAGGTATTCGCTTACCTCTTGTCGCTGATAATCCCAAACCATTTTGGTCAATAACCACAACGATGAGTATACTTAAAAACCTTACCGCTCTAGACATTTTCATGACGAGTTTCACGGACGACAACGCGCTACGTTCTATACTTCTTAGCAAGAGAGGATCCTCCCTTGTTCTTAGCTATTGTTTTCTCTCTGCGAAAAACACACTCAGCTGCACTCGTATTAAAGTTAGAAGACCTGTCACGTGCTTTGAATAATCGAGCCAGTCCTTCTGAAAGATTGCCAAATACTAATGTAGGATTATGTAATGAGTTGTAATGCATAAACTTAAACTAATCATCATGTTGAAAAAAAGAGAAAAGAAAAAAGAATAACCTGAATAATACAAACACAATTTAATCCACACTTCTTTGTTCAAGCACGTGGTTTCAATCTCGTCGCATGTGTAACTGAGTTTAGGGCAAATTGGAAAACGAAATACTTTTTAATATTTTAATAGATTATATGCTGCTGGTCTGTTGTTCAGTAGGTTGTCAGCAGTTCAGTTCAACCGCAGGTCATATTCTTTTTGTGAGTGTGGCGCTCAGTTGATGGTTTGCTATATGCTGTCAGATGTACCCTATTTTAATAACACTGAAGGGTGACCTTTAGTGGTGTCATTGTTCAGTTCTTGAAAAAGTTTAAATTTATCCAATAAACTAACAGACATTATAACTAGAAAAAACAAATAGTGTAGTTAATACGCGGAATTTCACAGAAAAAAGCAGGGAAAATGGGCTTCAAACAACAATGCATTAAAACGTCAGTGAACGTTGAGGCTGTGTGGCTGGTTGGCAACAGTTCTTGCTACAGGGCCATACAAACGTCTATAAATATTGTGTTTTTTGGAAGATAATATCTCCTTCAATTTCCATCATTTTCCTCTCACATTTGCTACATTTACCACATGTGACAGTCTCTTTCAATTTACCGTACTTTTTCGCATGCCTTAATTGTAAAATTTTCGATAATTTATGATCATGCTGAGATCAAAGGCTGCCAAGGTAAGCAATTGGCTAAAAGCATTCAAGCAAAGTCTTATTTTTATGCTCTCACCGTCTTCTTAATTTCGCTGATGGATTAAACCCTTTTTAAGACCGATTATTTCAGCTGGTGATATTCGGTGGTATTGGTGTCGGAGAAGGAGAGGAGATGGTCCACCTGACATCACGTCAGGCAACGCTCGTCACGAGCGTTCCGTGACGAGCCAAAAACCGGCTGCGTAGGAGACTAGCCTACAATCTCAGTCGGAATAACATGGAACAGAAACCCCGTACCCCCCCCCCCCAAAAAAAAGTAAATGATGAAGTCGCGCGAAGGGAAAACCGCGCCATTTTCCCATCCTTGATTTAGAGGGAGGGGTGGTCTAGATGTTCCATCTAAATTGTCCAAGATTGTAGCCTTCAACGCAAAAATGGTTTGGCTTTTCGCGCTCTCTTCCCCACGAACAGTGGGAAATGAGTGGATTGCATGACGACCCAAAGCGGGCTACCTCCTGCTTCGATCCTCGCAGGCGGGTAGTCAAGCAAGATAAACAAACAATCGCTCGCGAAATTCGGCAGCCGCGCCAAAACGCGACGAGCTGGCTCGTTAATAGCCGGGTTTCAGCTCGACGATCCCAACTGAGAGGAGGAAACGTAACCTGCAATGAGGTAGTAGCCTCTGCTGGGCGGGTGGGGAACTCCCTCATAATACCTATACGGGTAGGTGCCACCCAACGGGGTCGTGATTTTGGGACTCCTGATCTAACACGGGGTATCCATAATTGAGATGTTTTCTGGAACGGGGCGTAATATTGCAAACGGACGAAAGCTTCAAGATATCAGCAGCAATTTTAAATTATTTATAGGGAAATAAACAAATGGCTAATTAACTAATGCGCCGATCAATTCGAAACTTCAACATCTTCCCCCGGGCAAACCCCGGGCATTTGACTGTGCATCGTGCTCGGGGAGGGGGGAATTTGAACGTTGCGTTGGAGGGGTGGGGAATTTGAACCGGATTTACCTCTTGTTTTGACGTAATACGCCCGTGAGTTTTTTCCGATTTTTGCAGGGTTTGACGGATTTACTAGATAGAACTTCGCCTTTGTTAGTGAATAACTCTTTCAAAAGTGTCTTTAAAAGAGGTTTGAAGGTGTCATTCAGCATGTCTCTCTCTGAAAGGCGTTAAGGTGTTTGATTGAAGACGAAATTTGTCTTTGAGGAGGGCTAGTTCAGTACTAATTGGTGGGACATTTGAACGGCTTTTTTGCCCCGACGGGAGGGAATTTGAACAAGCCAATCTTCAAAAGTTCAAATGCCCGGGGGGTTTCCCGGGGTGGTGTTGAACTTTCGAATTGATCGGCGCATAATAGTGAAGATAACACCACCTGGTTTGCGTAGAAACAGATGTATTTCGGAAATGTAAGTCGAACAAACAAAAATAACTCTTCTAAAAGGGGGTCTTGAAGTTTAGTAAATATCTAGAACGGAGTATCAAAAAACTGTCTATTTCTAGAACGGGGTTAGACTGCGAATAGTCTCTAATTTTGGCAATGGCGATTGTGGGGCGGGCGAAACACATACACACGCGCGCGAAATTTCAAGGAGAAGCGACGCGAGGGGAGCGCCTTTCGCGTCGCGTCGCGTCTCCTCGAAATTTCGCGCGCGTGCGTACGTGTTTCGCCTGCTCCACAATTGCCATCGCCAAAATTAGAGACTACTGGCAGTCGTATATGTTCCAGGCGTTCAGATAGTTAAGCGCGTTTTTTCCCCTGCTCTTTCTCTTCCTATATTTTTCGCTCGCGCTACACTATCTGAACGCTTGAAACAGGCTAATTTGAATACAGAACCCTTCTTAAACGAAATACGAGAAGCAGCAACAGCTATAGCGTGTTGATTGAGTTTAAGCGGGTTAATTTTCATCACTTGGAGTAATTAATTATCAAAAAAACAGTCAACCATAAACAGACCTTTGTCTTAGAGCTCTTGTAATTCATGTTTGTGCTTTTTAATTCGTTCTGGTCATGTATGATAATTTCCTTGTTATGTAACACCGGTAAAACGGATGCTGTCTTCATTTTGTGTCCCTCGCGGAGTACGACATGCTACCCGCCATCTTGAAATGCGTAAATATTCACATTCAAATTGGATACCAGCAACACAAGTTATGATCCTATAAAAATGTGGTGTTGACCTGCAGAGGCAATCACGTCGGTAGTAGCTTTGTGGAAATTATAACGGCACTGTGAGCTGCGAAAGTCGCTTATGCCGTACTCTCGCTGCAGGACCATCTCAAACTGTTAACTTTAAAAATACTTCCATTCGAACGATCGTGCCTTGACCACAAATATGTTTTTGACTTACCTGCAAGCGTGGCAACCAAGATGAAGAACCAAAGCTTTAGAAGATAGACGTGAGCAGTCATGATCACTCTTCCTTGATATGATGGAGAGAAGGTTTCACAGGTTACGTACAGGTTGCAGCGTCAGATCATACGATATACAACGTGGTGTATGCCGCTGTAGGGTGTGGAGAGTAATGTGGGGGTGAGGGCGGGGGTGCAATAACAGTTCCCAAATACTTCCAAACCCTATTTCGGATCGGATATGTTTGATATTTCACACAATTTTTAAGGTTATGGCCGGAAAATCCATGCCTCCACATCCACATCTTATACTTCGGGTGATTTGACGAAACTGTCTTACAAGATCATGGATCACTTTATTTCCTTGGAAAACAGATCACATCCGATGTTTTAGGGGGACACATTCTCGAATAGTGGTTATTAGTGGACTCCCCCCAGGATAAGCAAAATGTAAGCTTACGTAGTTCATGTATTTTGGCAACGTAAAAATGTCAGTAAAATTACTTTAAATCAGACACCCCGAGCAGGGAGTTCTGTTAGCGTTTTCACTGGATTTGAGACCATTTGAGGTCCAACTCGGCTAGGCAAAATCGCGTGACTAAGTCGCTATAAATTGAAAACATGTCATAAGCCACGCATAAGCTATGCATCTCAAAGGTCACACTTTACTTCAGGACATTGTTTTTCAGCTTTTGTTTAACTTGTTTATCTTGTTGTGAATTTTTTATTACTACAGTATACTCCCGCTACCTTGAACACGCGAGAAAAAGAAAGCAAAAAATTTCATCCAGAGAACGGGAGTTCGAGAGAGCAACTTCCACGGGTAAATAATTGTCATAACTGCGGCGGGGTCCGGCGATGACGAGTCTGTCGAGTCCTGCGAGTCACGTATTTCTAGCTGTTGTTTTTGTCAGATCATGCCGTCAGATTCTGTTTCTTTCTTTTGACATTCGTGTGTTGTAATAGAACTGAAATTCAAGTTGAAGACAGGTCAATGTAGTTAGTGATATTACACTCGATTGAAGTTGTTGTGGAGTCCAAAGACTCAGGGACTTAACTGTCCAAGCTTCTGCCAATTTCTTCAGGGGGGAGGGGAGGGTGGGGCGGGGGCTCTCCAAGTCGCATACGATTATGGATTTTTGGGTGGTATGTGCCGGTGGGACTCTCACGCCCTTGCCCTGTACCAAGGTCATACTCAGCTGCATTTTGCAACCCTATTCTACTGGCTAGACACCAAAAACCCCTCGCCCCTACCTTATACTAGACTCGTAGAGGACAGGAGACAGGGTCCCAAAGGGGTTTAGGGCTCCAGGGATCCGGCTAAAAAGATGCTGGGCTCCAGGGCTCCAAGACGGAAAATTCGGGGCTCTAGGGCTCCATTACTTCACTCCACGGCTCCATTTAGCCAAAAACAGCATTTTTGTTCGGGCTCCAAGTCAAGAGAGGCTTTGGGGTCCGGCTTCACGAGAAAAATTTCAGGGCTCCAACGTCCCCCCCCCTCTCCCCTCCTTTGGGGGAGGGGTTATTGAAATTGGAATCTTAATTGCCATCCATCAGTTACTTTTAGTTTTTTTTCACTTAGATTAATAGCTAGGACACTAGGAGATCTACCAAGCTCTCGCGAGCTTTTTTGAAGATTTTCTATTATTGTTTTAAATGCAAAAGTAATAACAGGAGACGTGATAAGTGTAGCTTAATCACAAAAGTTTCGTTTTACATAAGTTCAATGTAAATTACAGAGCAGATTTAAACTAATTCCAGCACTCGGTTGGCGAGTGATCGTTTCTGCACATACATAGCTTTAATGCATTCTTATATACTTTTTTAATATGTAATGAAATTCTTCACGTCATTCGGTAGACTGTTCCATACAACTGCTCCTCTATACTGCAGGAGAAATTTTCCGCAATTTGCACGAGTGGACACAAGCGCAGCGTGTCTAAATATTCATTGCACGTGAATAACTGTGAAACAGACCTGGAAAAACAAAATAAAACTGCTGCTCGTTGAAAGTTAATTGCGACTGAAACTTGACCGAAATTCAGCTTTCTTATCTAGTAACAGAAATGTTTATTCAGCCTAAAACTAACTGGAACATCAAAACGAATTATTATTCTAAAGGCAATCAATTTAAAAGAGATATCTGTAAGGGCAGTTTAGAAATATTTCTATTTCTGCAAATTACGAACTTTTTGACTGATTTGTGCTGCATTTTAGCAGTTTTTAAATATAAATATCTTAGAATCGCAGCCACCTAGGAAGCTCAAGGTACATTAACAATGTTTTGCTATCATAAAAAATCTTTCAACTGAAAAGAGAAAGTGTTACGTTTTATCTTTCTTGAAATATTGGAGAAAATTGCAGGAATGACCAAAATTTTCCCGTAAAAAATGAATCATGTTTTACTTGAAAACGCTCTTACAGATTTTTCTCTAATTTCGCATACAAGTTGTGTAGGTTAAGTAGGTCAAATAGTTCACGTTTCGTCATAAAGTGTCTGACTAGTTTTCGAGATATTCGACATTATTTAAAACGAGGGGTTGTCTATTACCGCTGCTATGGTGACAGCTGTTGCTAGGAAACCAATGAGAAAATAAACTTTGGTCATATGTTGAAAAGGTGGTGTAGTATCAAGGAAATCGAACTTTATCTTCTATGCGAAATTTTGATTTCAAAACATACACTCCAAGGCCAAAAAAACTGTTGCGAGCCTCCTTAAATTATCCAGGTAAGATCATGTTGGCTGTGCTCAACACCTTCTCTGTGTCGATGATTGCGTCATTGGGCGGAGACGCTAAGCAGTTTACCCCGTCTCTTGCTCCTCCTCGTACCTAACTTGTTATTCATAGGACAGTAAGGGATCCATATCACTGTTCGAACAGAGTATATAGGGGACTTGCCAGCGCGATGGACGTCAAATCTCGGAAGGTCCGGTGGTTGGAGGCCTTGACCCTGCGAAGAGATCGTGCCGTGCTTCCGTAGACGAGACACTTTACTACACTTTCATGTTTCTCCAGCACCCTCAGGTGTACATGGGTACCATCGACATGCTGCTAAGGGTCAACCCTGTGATGGACAATCATCCCATCAAGGGGGAGGAGAAATACTCTCAGATCGATGTTTCATGCTACTAGAACCCGCGGCTACGACTCTGGCCGTGTGGGCGTCCTGTGCGACATTGGTCCCTGGGGATGACACACTGATGTCTGATTTCACGTAACAGTTACCTTAGGGTCATAAAATAGTCAGACAACCGGCTCCCCCTCCTTTCCGCTCGCCGAGGCCCTTTTTTTTAAAGGACCATCAAGTCTCAAAACCTCAGGTTTAGAAACCTTTATCTCAGTCTTGGAACTCTTGCACGAGCAAGAAGTGTGGAATACCGACAGTCAGGAAAATAACGTCAACATGAAATGCTTCTAGTGAAACTTTTGGAGTAAACTTTGTGCTTTCTTGGCTCGAACTTGTACCGGCTGATGACTCTCGGGCGCGGATTTGACAGAAGTCTCGTGGTCAGATTTTTCAGATTCTGGTGAAATCCCTATTCCAGGATTCCAATTTTAATCAACGATCCTTTTGACGTGTTCGAAACCAAGTTAAACTTTGCCGACATGCGTCATTTTTTTTTTACATTATATTCTACACCCTAAATTTTTTATGCCCAGGATTGTTTAACGCGTTTGAACATTTCTAACCTACTGCAGCTATCATTAACGAAAGCCAGTCGTTATAGATCAATACCGAGCCAGGGGCAACATGGTTGAACAAAAGACCTTTCCAGTCATACTGTACTTTTTTTTAAGCCAAGATAAAATCTATTAGGTACACCCAAAAGAGGATCAACGTATGGGAATGACTATTTTACACTCAGATGATGTAGTAGACACTTCATGAAGCCTTACAAGGCAAGCTCTTTGTTGGAGTAAGGGATACAGCGCTCAGATACTTTATACGTCAAGTCTTCCAGCAGCTGGCTCTGGTGGAGTACTGGTTTAAATCCTTCTCAGAACTCCATTGGCCCGGATTAACCATCGTTTGGCCCTCTTAGCCGCCGGCGACTGGGCATGAGGACCAAGTCGACGGCGGCTCAAACTCGTACCCAGAGTCCTCAGGCCTTTTGATCAGCGGGCGGCGTCAGGAGAGTCTCTGGGGTAATGGAAAAAAGGGATCTTTTTGTTTGGCTGTTCTGGGCTGTTCACTGAAACAAAACTAAGAACCGTTAACCGCAGGATTCCTGCGGTAACAGTTCCATTATCCCAGAGACTCTCCTGGCGCCGCCCGCTGACCGAGAAGCCTGAGGACTCAGGGTACGAGATTGCCGGCGGCTAAGAGGGCCAAGCGGCTCTGTGGATGAGAATGGTTCCACTGGACAAGGGTAACGAGGGCTCTGGAAACAAGATTGGCGGTCTGTAGGAAACAAGTACACATGCGCACTGAACTTGTTCTAAAGCAGAAGCAAACGAGTTGTTCAGTCGATGGCACTGTCTGATCAAAACATTTTCTTAATGGTTCTAGGCAGTTTATGCTTACGTAACCTAATAATTTCGGTCTTCGTGGGGTATTTATTTTCGAACATTTTCTTGAATTTCACGTGTCGTAACCAGGATGATGAAAACCAACTAACTCTGCGGAAATTAAACACGGGCATGAAACTTTTACAGCAAGGACCGATTTTGAGGAAGAGTATAAAATTTTCTTTCAGTTTAAGTGTTTTTCCTGCTGGATTTTTGTCAAAGAAATAGAAGATTTCGTGTTTCCGCATTTTTTTTTCTTAGAGAACGGGTACTATATATTACAGGCTTTGTGAGCGTCCGGCTTAGAATGTCCTATGAAACAAAAAACACGCGAGAAGTATGGTAAATGTATTCAATAATTGCCCTATTTAATATTGTGAAGCGCTGAGGATTGAAACAAATAGTATAGTGTTACTACTGACAGTGTCGCCGATTCGTTCAATTGCAGTTTGTAAACAGATTTATACAGTCCAAAGTGTTAGGAAGAGTATGTTTACATTATGCAAACAACGTGTTGTGCACCATGTCATAATCCGTTTTTTATTTAATTTAGAACAAGAAAGAAATAAAAACAGGGCTCTCTCTCGATCAGCTGAAGTTCTATAAGCCTCCCATAAAGGCACGGTGGAAAAAATCTTCCGCGCACATCGGCATATTTAGCAGAGGCACCCGGCCTTAACAGGCGTCTTGATCGCGTATAGTGTATACGGCTTTACCGGTGTATGCGTGCTTGTACACCCGTGTTTAGCTGCATGTCCCTTGCTATCAGATCGTCCTTGTTAAATGTCACGAAATCGAAAACGACAGTTGACAAATTTGTGTTTTTTGTTCCATGCTCAGCATCCTAACATCGTTGTCTATGCCCGTTACTCTTCGTTGAACCTCGCTGACCCCTATTGTTCTCTGAGAGAACATTTCCGTAGGTTCAACGCTTCCATTTTTCCAAATGCCCAGATGGAAGCGAGTTCCTCGCCCATTACCCTTGCAACAAAGTCCGCGAAGAAGAAGGCGTCTAAACGCCGAGCGAAATGATCGCGTAAACAACATGTATATTAGTGGGTTGATAGTGCTGTTAGAGTAATGCAGCCATTTGCTGATTTCTACCCAGTCTCTGTTATCGGGGCAGGTTTGACAAACCGCATACACTATAACAAGCGAAAAGAAAGGTCCCCAACAGAGAATGAAAGCTCCAACCACAATTCCCAAAGTCTTTGTAATTTTGAGCTCGCGGTGAAAAGTAACGCTGTGTTCACGCTGAATTCCGTGTTGAATCCCAGAGTATGCAGTGCAGATGTCGCGAACTTGACGAATAGCAACGCGGCAGATTTTACCGTACACGACGATAAGAATTAACAAGGGAAGGAAGAAGGCTGTTAAGGAGATAAAAATCGCGTACACGCGTCCTGCCATCGGCATGATTGTTTTTATTACCGTTACAATTGATAAACTCGCACAGAAAAAAGCGAAAAGCCAAGCGAAGGCGATGGAAGCTTTGGCGCGTCTCGACGTCATACGGCTGTGATAGGTTAGGGGAGAGTTGATTGCCAAGTGCCTATCAACGCTGATGATACAGAGATTCACAATGGATGCTGTACTGCAAAGGATGTCTATGTACTGCCACGAGTAATA
>Ga0126336_10001936_pt1 | contig 11411 bp, 10 predicted proteins | sample SidCmetagenome_FD_92530 | JGI IMG/M metagenome (GOLD analysis project Ga0126336, IMG submission 92530) | Coral microbial communities from El Islote,Puerto Morelos, Mexico - Siderastrea C C metagenome | ecosystem: Host-associated > Invertebrates > Cnidaria > Coral | place: El Islote,Puerto... | reverse complement strand
TAGGGGAGGGGAGGTTTGTTTTTGTGTTTGAAAAAAAGGGGGGGGGGGGGGGGGGGGGGGGGGGGGGGGGAGGAGGGGAGTTAAGGTTAGGGTGCGGCCGAACGGTGGTTGTAAGACCCACAAGCTGTCATGATGAATTCATTTTTGATAAGCAAAATTTCACATTGCATCACCAAGGGCGTTAAAAAATATCTTGAAACAAAACGTCCTTCTGCACGCATTGCGTGCCAAGGTTTTTTAATTTGCCTATTTGCAGTAATCACTATTGTGAACTAGCAATCAGTTGGTTATCAAATAACCTCTTTTCGGCCAACGCCAAAAACGTTTTTATATCAAATATCCTTTTAATGGGAAACTGGTTGTATCAAGTAGCCACTAAGGGGAAAGGGGAAGAAACTGGTTGTATGAAAATAACCACTTCAACACAAAAAGCCATAATACAACTACTTGTGTCCAAGATTGGTTATATTATAAAAGCATTTCAAATAACGAAAAAAGGTAGACCTCTTTGAGGTAAACAATATATATTTACAGACGGCACCCCATAAATAAATAAATAAATAAATAAAAGACAAAAATAAAACGAAATGTAGACGAATTCTGACGCTGCAGGATTTACCTTCTAGGGATAAGGTGAATATGATTTGTGTTCTATTCTTACTTATGATTTGTTTACTTATCATTATGGGGCAAATAACATTGACCTCAGCTGAAACTGTTTCAAATCACACAATACAAACATGGCACAACCTCCACCAGGTCATGGCTATTTGCCTTTAGAAGAAGAAGGTAGCCTCTTTTTTCAGCAACATGGTGAGCATTTACTGCAACAGCCTGGATATCTACCGGATAACACCACAAGAAATCCACTCCCCCTTCAGCTACGATTTGCTCCCACATTACCAGGATATGCTGCACCCATCACCCAACAACCTGGTAAACATTTTGTTTTTCGCAGTTTCTGAGACTTTCTTCAGCTTAAAATTAGATGAAAAAAATCTTTACATGTAACACCAAGCTTCTTTATTGCTGGATTAAAATCTTAGTTTGGCCGCAATCGTAACACATCGAACAAAACCTTCATCATTCTTAGTTCAGGACTTCTTTCGATTCGAATTCTTTTTTTATAGAATGTTAAATATTACCTTATTTTTTAAGTACGTAGATCTAACTTCGTTAACGTTTAGTTGCTTTGTATGCATGTTTGTTTGTCGCTTATAGTTAAGACAGCTGTTACAAAAGTAAGAGTTGTCAAACTTTTTTCCCTTTATAGGCTCCGCATCTTCAGGGAAAAAACAATGGCTGCAAGATCCTGGTTTGAAACCTCTAACACATGCGGATCAACTTCAGATCAGCAAGCAAGGGAGTTGTTTTGAAAGTATTCATAGGAGCATTAAGTAGATGGAATTCCGTTTTAAAATTTTAATATTCAAACAGTGTTTATCTTGGATGTTCTTGACCTTGCTTTTATTTATTTTTTCAAAGCTATTATCCCCGGCTGTAAATTGGGCAAAAAATACAAAATTTTCAACAGGGATGGAGGACAGGTGTTTTCTGCAGCAGAGGGTAAGTTAATAAAATATGCCCCTTGTGCTCGAGTTTAATTTATCATACGATTTATGTTTTTCTTGATCACGTTACTTAAAGAACTTTGGACGCGGAAATAAAGGCTAAAATTATCTTAAATCAAATACCACCTTGAAATTTAACAAGATAGCAAAGTGTATGTCTTTAGTGTTTGGAGAGTAGACTAGTGAATAAAAGTTTGATTGACTTGACGATTTGTGTGTAGTTGCTTTCATCCATAAAAGTTAATTTTTATTTAGCTACAGTATCCATCGCCTTGATCGTCCAGTGGTTAGGACACTGCAGTAACCCAGGTTCGAATCCTGGTCAGGGATTCTTTTCATCTTTTGTACTTTGTTTACGCCCTTATTAACACGTACAATTTAGCTGCTGGGAAACAATGAACCGAAAAAGCTTTTCTGTTGTTTAAGAACACTGCTTGGCTGCAGTGGACAGTGAGTGCGGTAAGAAATGGAACCTTCCGTAATTACGTCACGGTTCGAATAAGAATAGCCTGTGACGACACCAGCGTTAATGTTTTCCTTTCAGCTGGGTGTACACTAATGAGATTCCACGGCACTTAAATCATGAGATATCGAAGATATCCTATGATGCCATCCAAGTTATTGTTTGCCCCTTCAAATTAATGATTCCCCCTCTCAAAAAAAGAGGTTGATTCCAGTATACTACCTACTTTCAAACGGGACATGATAATTCATGATTTTAAGTGTTAGTGCTGGCAGCAACATAAAATGAAAAAGAGGAAAAATGGTAATTAGCATAACAAGGGAGGAAAATTGACACCTTCCTTCTAAGGTTGGGTTCTCCATTTACATTAGTATAAACAGTTAATTAAAATACGCAGCTTTTTAATAATCCATCTTTTTTCCGCATTCACTGTGTGACGCCAGAAATCTTGCACATACCTCATGTTTCACATCGTGCATAACAACATATGTCAGGAGTGTTAGCATTGCCTGAGATTTAACTGATTTAGCTTTGACTTTTGTTGGTATTTGTGCCTTTAATAGGAGGAGCTTTTTATGGTACTCTTTAGTTTTCATTTTTTGTTTTTAAATCGTCAGCTAAACTGATTGTTTCAGTTCACTAACAACAAACTGAGATGACAATGAATATATGATAAATCATATAGGAACTGCGGAAGTGAAATCAAATGAAGAGTTATCCCCGCAGTGATGTATGCAATTAAAGAAATCGCGATTAAGCCTAAAAAAATTTTCCAAGCTATGGGGTCTATGGACGGGATTAGAACTCGTGACTTTCACGCTGCTAGTGACGCTCTAACCAACTGAGCTGCCAAGGCCTCGTATGCTCAGTTGACTAGAGCATTACATTAGCAGCGTCAAGGTCAGGAGTTCTAATCCCGTCCAAAGCCTCGAAATTTTTTTCAGGCTTAATCGCAGTTTCTTAATTGCGTACATCACTGCGAGGATCATTCTTCATTTGATTTGACTTCACAACAAACTATTTTGTCCAGATTTTGAATTTTGAATCTAATTACAGTAGAAGCCTGTTATCTCGAACACACAGGAGAAACCAAAAATTGCTTGAGGGAACGGAAATTCGAGATAGCCATCAGCCGCACCCACCCCTTGCATCAGTAAAGGAGTTGGTAGCACTTCCCAGATCTAACTGATGAGAGAGGAAGGAAATCATCTGAGCTTATTAAAAATAAGTGGCTTTGCCTCTGACAATGACACAGAACCATTTCCACTTCACGTGCAGGGCAGTTGCCCCCCCCTGGGGTGGGGGCAGTTTATGCCCATGCATGAAAAGGCATACTTGCCTTTGTCAAAAAGTGACAAATTTTTTATCTTCTTTTAATTCATTAGACAATGCTTGTTGTACCCAACAATTGTGTAGCCCGTGCCGACCGTTTAAAATGAAAATCCTGGACAACATGCAACGTGAAGTGATCCATTTGACTCGACCTCTGCGATGCTCATCATGTTGGTTTCCCTGTTGCCTACAAGAGATTGAAGTACAGTCACCACCGGGGATAGTTCTTGGCTACTGTTCTCAGTCGTAAGAGATACGACTTCTTGTTAACCCTTTAATCCCTGATATGAAAATGCATATTCACTTTACTGTTCTCCATATATTTCTTATGGAACTAGTAAGGAGAATTTGTCTAAATATCAAGACATCTTATTCTTGGTGATCACTTCCTTTATTCTCGTCACTTGAATGTTTTAACAAGTATAGTGATGATGTAAAGAGAAATTTCATTTTCGTCACTGTTAGGGGTTAAAATGCTTGTGTGTGTAAGGTTTATCACAAGGAGAAATTTGTCTCTACCACGAAATGATGACGAACTATCACGCTCATATTCCTAGAAGAGCTCAGCGGTTCCTGTTTTGCTATTTCCCTTCTCTAATCTGCAAAATATTATGCAACATTTAATAGTATTTTGCAGAAGAAAAGATGCGGGAGTTGCCAATACAGGAGTTGCAAGTGGTACGAAAGGGTACAAATTAAGAAGAGGGAAGATCAGAATTCCGCGCCCCTCTTACAGGGAAATATGATAGGGGATGCATGCAAAGAGGGCAAAGCAGAAGCCAGTCGAACCACGTAAGGCTTCGGCAACAGACTTCGCATTTTCTCTTTTCAGGTGGTCAGTATTTTTTCCAGCGTTTGAGATACAGAATGCTGCAAGAGAAACTGTGTTGAGGATTGAAGGACCTTTGTTTAATTGCAATGCCGTGTGCACAGATGTTGACTTTGACGTGAGGATGAGTTTTTGTTATGTATATTATTATTGTTCTTATTGTGCATGGACTACAGCTCAGTGACCCCTAATGGTAGATGTCCCCTAACTAAACGGTTGCAAATGTAGTGTTTGTGTGAGGACCATGACTTAGTGTCCCCTTATGGGAGGTGTCCCCTCTGTTAGAGGTTACAAATGCAATATTTGTCTGTGGACCATGACTCAATGTCCCCTTATGTGAGGTGACCCCCTTACTGGAGGATACAAATGTAGCGTGTGCATATGGTCAAGACCATGCATGACTCAATGTCTCCTTACGGGAGGCGCATTGCAAAATTTACTTTTTTCGCGCGTTGGGCTTCAATTTAAATTCAATTATGTTTTGATTGCATCAGGTGCTGTCTGTTGATGGTCAAAACCGAGTGGGAAAGATTTCCAAGACGAAGAGTGGTTTCTTCAAGAAGGAAAACAACTATCGCATCTCATGTGGGTTTAATTAACATTATATACATTTAACGTCTCCTTACAGCATCAATTTTATTATCAAAGAGACAGGTCATCAAGAGGCAACAAGAAAGTTTGGATAATGTACGGCAAAAATCTAACATCTATGAGTTAACTATACGAACCAAATAACGTAAGTAAGGAACAGTCAATTAATAAACTGGCACGTTCTCTTTAATTAGGTTTTTTAGAGCAGTTATATTTAGATTTTATTGTTATTATTTCGTGCATCGTTTATCCCATTAACTACTCGAGAGAACTTGTTTTAACATCAAGACAATCAATCTTTGGTGACCACTTCCCACATACTCATGACTTGGGTGTGTTATAATACACTGATATGATGATGAGAAATTATATGTTGATCACTATTAGGTTAAGGTGCGAAAATTAACCCAAGAAAAGTAATCCACAGAAAGGAAATCTACCAATGACTAATTCTATCGGTATTATGGTACTGAGTGGACTTCACCTTTACTTTTTTATTTTTTTCCTGTGTTTCATCGCATATTGTGGAAATTTACCGACCAGTATTTCGCATCTTTTTCGAGAATTCTAATAAAATACATCGTTCAAATAAAACAAACCTACTACTACAAAACTACGCGTGCGTAGTGTGTTGTACGTTTTTGATCCGTCCAAACCTGGGACGTTGCTAAACACGTTTGCAGGGGTATCAACAGCTCCAATAGTCAGGGTAGTTTTAAGAGTGGGGTCTTTGTGTTTTTATTGTTTAGTTGCTATGGGCCTTGATGTCAAGTTTAAAGGTGTCATATTAGGAGCCTGCTTCCTCATTGTAAGTATACTCGAAACCAAATTAGCTCTCTGTGTCACATATTTCTCTGATTTTTCCGTTACTGAGCTTTACACATTTAAATCTGAGTGCCGACCACTCTTACCAGGCCTGACTCTTACAGTTAAGACCTCCGGTACACACCTGTTCCGATGCAATCGCTTTCATCTGAAAACTGAGATATTTGGATACTACCTTGGCTACCAGAGGTTTCTCTCGCATGCGTTCGCGCAGTTGCCGGCCGAAGGTCGACATGATCGGCTGATCAATACGCGGCGTAAAGAAAACATGAGACACGAAAGTTCGCGCGTGTTCGAGCGCGCGAGAAAAGCCTCTTGTACCCAGGGTATTTGAATACGCGTTTTCAAAAAGTTTTCGGTCCTCATATATACGTTATTATTATTATTACTATTATCATCATCATCATCATCATCATCGTCATCATCATCATCATCATCATCATCATCATTATTATTATTATACCTCCTAAGCTTTCCATTACAGAGTGCCTATTTTTGAACAACTATTTTAAAACATTTTTAAATACGAGTAGCTTGTAAGTTGAGAATTTATTAACTTTATACCATTTCTAATGTTAAATGTACATAAGATTTTTCATTAGATTATGTTAGTAGTTAGTAATTTTGAAATAAAGATTGTTTCCAAAAATTAAAAAATATATATTATTATTACTGAAAACAGTCGTAAACGCCACTTTGTATTGACTTTTCTAATGTTGTAATGACCTTTAGTTTTCTCCGTTTTCGGGCGTAGAGTTTGTGGACAGAAGGGCCAAACCGCAAAAAAGTTGCGGTTTTTGTCACCTCATTTTGTTGTCCTGCGATGGTGCTCGGAAGTTCCGTTTCTCAAAAACTCCGTTTTAGTGGCGTTTTCAATTGTTTTCGTTCGATTCCCTTTGTTTTGTGTGCTTATCTATTTGGTTTGTTCCTCTTTCAGGACTTCATGTTGTTCCCAAAAACACGCTCTTTTCAGATGCCAACGACGGATAACGAATATTAAACCCAATGACAACCAATGAATAATCAACAACAGTCAATTATTTAGGTTCAATTCTACTTTAAAATCCGCTTTAAAAATGCACATGATATGTACTGGTGTTAGCAGTTCTTGGTGTTTATTTAGTTTGAGATGAGCTAACTATGAAAGAAAACTCTATTAATTTTCTGTAGTTTAGCTAAGCATAACGGAACATGCGATACGAGCAGTTCCTCGACACTTTCATGGATAGTCGGGCAAGAAGAACTCGTAAACGCGCGCGAAGGTCGGCTACTTCGTGGAAACGCACGAGCTCCCTATCTACGCGTCGCGTTTCCACGCGACAGGTGACTTTCGTGCGTACTCGGTGTATCCCTCCGCACTCGGTGTATCCCTCCGCCGAAGTTACTGCTGGCGCCTGCACTTACGTAGCTCAGCGGATTCTCCCTCCCAAAACTTTGCGAAGGAGAAATTCTTGCAATTCATTAGTTTAGCAGTTTTTCAAGAACAAACGTTTTTTTTTCTCGAATGAAACTCAAGGACGATCTGTTCATGGTACCACCGATAATACTTATTAAATTATTCACTTATTACAATTTTGCACGTGGTCAAGAAACAGTAGGAATTGCTAAAATTTACCGGTTGGTGATAAGCTCCTGCTTTTCAAAGAAATTATAAAACAACAGCTGACAGAGCCACCGAAATTGCCTTTTCAACTGCTCTTTAATTGCCTCCTAAAGCGGTGTGCATCTAGATGTTGTTAACATATAGAATTTAGGGACCGATCATTATTTGGAGGTGGGGGTAGGCTGGTGGAAACAGGGGGAGGGTCAATGACTTTTTTGCAGGGAAAAAAGGGGGGGCACATAAATTTATGCACCCACATTAGGGAGCTTTGTTATACAAAGCGCGGATAAGGGGGGAGGGTCAGCAAAGGTGTGCTTCACAAAGGGGAGGGTCAGGAGAATTTGAACATGGCCTTCCTACATTTGCACCAGCCCTCCCCCCCTTTAAATAGTGACCCGTCCCTTATCTTATTTGTCCCTAAATTGCACTTGCTATAATTGAAACAATTGTGTAACGCTGTTAACAAAGACAATGTTTCAAATTTAGCCCCGACAAGATAAACTGAAAGGAAAACCGTCGTGTGTTAAAACAGACGTAAGTTATAACTGACGTCTGATGTGAAAATAAAGATAACAGTTGATTGCATATCTCTGGACTTGTCTATCTTACCACATTGTACTATGTTCTATACAACTGCAAACGATCGTACAAATGTTGACAGTGACAGTGGCGGAATTTCCTGACTTGTTAGCTTTTTTGCCTGTGTTCAGCCACCTGAGCGGTAATACACAGGCTATTAGTTTTATTCATTGCCTCGCTTTGACTGTAACCAAATGCCGTAAGCAACGGACTGGATAGCGGCTTCTCCGGTGAATAGTTGTTTGCGACGATATCCACGCTTCGTGCAACGACTTTTTATCCAATGGATAACTAACCGGTGGATAGCAGTTTTATCCAGTGGATAGGCCTATCCGCTGGATAAAGTTATGCTCTCTCTGAACAACCAGGGCTTGAGTCGAGAGAGATAATGTGGAATAAAATTTCTTGTTTTGGCCTGGTCATAACTAATCACAGGAACGATTAATTCCTGTACGTACGTCATCGGAAGGGATTTTTCAATTTTCTGGCTTATACCATTCGGTGTCCGCAACAACCGGCGAATGGATCTTCTTGACGGTGTGAACAACATTCAAGTACCGACCTTACACCCGATTTTCATATGTAACTCGGTTCCTGCTTGTTCACACGCCTTTCAACCTTCCCTCGCGAGACGATTCCGGGGTTCGTCTGTTACTCTCCTAGCGTTGGGGAGGTAGGCGGGCTGGGACTTTTTCGATTGAAAGCAATTCACAAGTTTGTGTATTTTATGTTCCTATTTCTCCCGTTTTGCGCCTCCCGTATACTCCCCCCCCCTCCCCCCTTTCTCCAGGTTCCCCCTCCCTGTCCCCCCACCCTCTCCAAGTTTTAAACCAGGGTAAGAGATTATGAATCTCTTGAGACAAGGGAATTCTGCTTTATACCTCACAAAAAATTTTGATTTCTCCAGATCATTATCATTCCACAGCACTGATTCCACAGGAAAAGTTGTTAATCCCTTATCCCCAAAACTTGTAGTCCATCAATTCCAACCTAAAACTTTCGTCTCCCGTGACTGGTTGAAAAATTGCGTGACATTTTGATCCTTCCCAGCTTCACGCCAGAGGTGTTCGTGGTTGTCAATAATTATCCGAAGGACAGACCCCTGAAGCGTGAATTCTTAGAAACCATAAGAAGAACAGGAAGCCGACACAGGCGAAGAGACATCTAAGAGTCTGCCTCATCTGCGTGTGTAACGCCATGTGTTCCGATCTAAACACGAGGGACTCGTTCAAAATGGCTGAAAACGGGAAACCAGGTCCTCTGCGGTTCCTTCTCGCATTGGCAATCGTGTTGTTACTGGTGTATTGCGTGTCCCTAAGCGTGTTCTTGGTTTATTTGATGCGAGATTACAGCCTACTAAAACAACACGTACAAGATTTACAAGGCCGCGTTGACTCTGTACAGAAAGGTAGTGTTACATCTAGGGCTACTATTTTGCCCTCGGGTGACTACAAACCTCGAGAAAACAGAGAATCAAAACTTCAGGAAACTCAACAGGTCAGTGAGTGATTGGTAAATACTACCTACGCAAACTTAGACGGTGTTTTGATCTATAAAGGTGGGCTCATGCAAATTAGCATGGGAATGTAAACCTTCAAAATATGCCTCCCGACAGTAAATCTGCATATAGCTATTGTTTGTCACTGTTTGTGTGTTATAAACAGAGTGATTACCTTCTTATCATAAACTCTCTTTTCTTGAAAGCAAAATTGACCAGCAATACTCATATTTGAGACAATCCTGATTTCTATCACGATAAAGTTTCTAATCTATTGCTTTTCGCGTAGTGTTTATAATGTATCAACGTTGCACGTTCCTCAAGAGTTCACTCTGCTTCCTTATTTCATTCATTGTTCCGTTTAACATGCCGCAGGCAAACCAATATCACGATGATGAACAGTTTACGATTGTATCGAATATTATATCTCGGACATCTGTAGAAGTTTGTTTCCTTGTCGTGTTTGCCTTATTTCACAGAGAAGTCAGTCGGTCTTTTGGCCACAATTTCGCGCGACAGGACAAGGCGACCACACGCAACGAAAGTGAAGCAAACAGACCTTTGTGCCTCAATGATCAATGAGCGAGAGGCGGGAACTGGTTGCTCGTAGTTATACAACGAAATTGCTGAGTAATACCCGAGCAAGAACTGTGAAACTTGTTGCCCTTATTATTCTAGTTTTAGAGGTCTAGAATTCAGGTAGAAACCTCTCTCTGTCTCTCTAGCTTGTTTGACGTCACTGATGAAACGTATTACCAAGAAGACAGAGTCAATCAGCTAATGAATGGCAGCGAATACAGGCCCCTCTCATTGCTTTTGACCTCATACGCGAAAAGCTTCGATCACATGCATAGCTATCATATAGTAACGTGTTCACAATAGAACGAACAGATGCCTACATCCCAAAGCTGTGTGTTCACACTAATAGTTTTGGCCAATATTCACTTTGTAATTGGTTAAATACAAAATGCGCTTGTGTAAGGAACTGTACGGGATTCAGTTTAATCAGATCACCCAGTATTGTAGCTTATCAGCTGTCAGAATAACGATTCACATTTGATCCAACAGAAGCTGGCTTCCAAAACTACAGTTTTGGCCAAGGCGCGCTCTGCCCACGAACACCTGCGTGTAAGGACTCCCGGTGTTCAAAGCCATTTTACAGTACTTGACCAACACATTGAGTGAATCCAATAGATCTTCCGGATGAATGTCGCCTTCGGGCATTCATTAGTGTTCAAGACAGCTGGCGGAAAGGGAGGGTGTGATGTTTTTGTTCAGTCTGTAGATTATCGTATTAGCCAGTTTGTAGAAAGACTAATCCAACAGAAACGGAAGACTAAGCTACGCGGGCTATTACTGCCATCCTTTGAACTTTTGCCTTCTCAGTTGTTACGTGATACGTCCTCTGAAACTCTACGAAATAAGAAAGAACGTACTTGATTACAGGCAAAGTATTTCAATCTTAAGGCTGGTTGGCCAGTGTAACTGGCCTCGTCCATTGTTGAGATTCAAGAAAATAACTTGCGTATTCCACTTAAGAGAGCAGCTATCACAGACTAGTCGAAAAAGGGTTAACACAATATGATTTAATCTGGGTTTATGTCAGTTTTCTGCGTTTTGAGTGATTTGCTGCTTTAACAGAGCACACACCATCAGCTCCTTATTGTTACGTTGGTTTTAGTGAAACTGATTTGCAGCAGAACCATTGTGTATTTTCTCTTTGCATTACAGCAGATCAAGGTAGCTGATTCCAAGCACATATTCCTCGCAAGACTGAGACGAAACTCACAGAATACAAACGTCTGTACCACAATCATGTGTCCAAATGGTCCAGCTGGGCCACCTGGACCCAAGGGTATGTTTAACCCTTTCACTCCCAAGAGTGCCTAAAATCAAAATTCAAGACGAATGCTAAATTTCTTTATGTAAAATACTAAAATATAAATAGTACCATGTGAAAGTACCGCCGAAGAGGAGTCATTTGAGTGGTCACACTGTAGGATTTTATCCACAGACTCAAAAGTTAGAACCACCTTGTACAGCATAATAAACAGCACCACAGGAAAGTACTGCTCAGTAGCTTTCATTTGAATGGTCACACTTTAGGATTTCATCCACAG
>Ga0126336_10001935_pt1 | contig 11415 bp, 9 predicted proteins | sample SidCmetagenome_FD_92530 | JGI IMG/M metagenome (GOLD analysis project Ga0126336, IMG submission 92530) | Coral microbial communities from El Islote,Puerto Morelos, Mexico - Siderastrea C C metagenome | ecosystem: Host-associated > Invertebrates > Cnidaria > Coral | place: El Islote,Puerto... | reverse complement strand
GTCATCCTGACATTTATAAAAGCGAATTCATTCTTTGGAACAATAAAGAAATTACAATAGAGAATAAGTCTATATTTTGGGCACATCTGTCTGAACAAGGAATATGTTTTGTACATGATTTACTTGATAAAAACGGCAAGTTTCTGTCCCTTGAAAATGTACAACGCAAATATAATGTACACCTGAACTTCTTTCAATGTTTTCGACTTATTGCTGCGATCCCAAGTTACTTGAAGAAAAATGCTCAGGAAACTGCCTTAACCAATAGGAATATACTTAATGAAAGAGACGTATTCTATCTGTCCGAAAATAAAGCACTCTATTTAACCAAACTGAGGTGCAAAGACTATTACAATTTATTTCAGGAAAACAATATGAAAGAACCTACCGCTGTCAAAAGTTGGACCAGACTTTTTCCCAACTTTGCTCATAGTTGGAAACAGATATTTAACACAATCTACCAAACGACCGCGGACAACAAGTTAAGAGAATTTGGTTTTAAATTCCTTCATAGAATTTTAGTAACTAATAGAGAACTCAAGAGATTCAAAATCAGAAATGATGACATTTGCGCTTAGTGTAAAAATTCTGACTCATTGGAACACACCTTTTTAGAATGTGCTATCAATGTTAAATTTTATCAGGAAATTTTATCGCCGTTCAATGCAATCAATAGAACGTTTATAAATCTGTCAACTGAGCAATTTCTATTTCAGAACTACCCCTCTCCTTCTATAAACTGCAACCCTAGACGCCAACTAGATCTACTTAGACGCCAACTAGATGTACGTAATGTTGTGTAAATAGGTCATTCGCCGTTGTATTGTAAGTTGTATAATTAATTTGTAGCGTAAATCTTGTAGGTCAACACTAATTTTTTTTTCTTTTTTGCTTTCCTTTTTTTCCCTTTTTGTATTTTGTTGCTGTGGTTGTTATTGTTGTAGTGTGATTGCAAATTAAAAAAAATTATCCTGTCAAAAAAACATCTTCATCTGACGCCAAATTATGGTGTATTTTGGCAGCAGGCGGGAAAAGAAGGACGACACCTGCTGTGCGGAAAGAAATTCAGAACTCGTAAAAAGTTTTTTTGTCCATTGACATTCCTTGCGCGCCTTATCGTTTGAGCTACAACGTCGGGATCCATTTTTCGTCCTGTACTCTGACCAATGTCAAACATGGCCTCTAAGTATTCTTTCTGTTTATCATTGAGTCAATAAATTTTCTTGGTACTCATTAAGGCCCAGCCTTCTTGGAGTGAAGACTTCAAAGTGACACCGTCTGTGTTTGGTGATGTTTGGATAAACGTTGGGATAGATCCCGCCCCCTCTTGCAGGAGGGAAGCATACTGCACTTTAGCAGTGTCTGCAAGCGTTTGCCTTTCCAGAGTTTTGGTGCAGGCGTCTAAAGAAAGGTGTCTTTTAAGCGAAGACAGTCGCTGAAAGACACGAACAAATCCTTCTTGTGGGCACAAGAAAACGGCAGTTTGGAGAGACTCCCCCTCTTCGGGATCTTCCTGTTCCACTTCTGTAGTTTCGGCTGCACATTCAGAGATCACCCTCTGCCTCACCCCTTGAAAGTCGCCTGCAGAAAAGGGAACTTTCAGCCAGCTTTGAGTAGTCCCGACTGTTGTCAAACATAAAAAAAGGTTTAGAATTCGCCAGTGTTTTTTTTTTCTTTTTCCTAGGTCACCCACGTCTCGGGCGTAACCACACACATCGTCATATAGTACAAAACATACTTTGACGCAACGCCGCCTCGGATAAGCAAAAGGAGAAAGCTTAAATGCAGGTGTTGGGAGTAAAAGCCTGGAAAGAAAGGGGGCGCACATCTATTAAACAAACAAAAGACACTATAATCTAACTGCAAAATTTAAATCCCTCTTTTCTTGAACCAGTCTTGTTGGGATTCACTGTACATCTGAGGGATAAATTCATGGCCCCGTCACTGATGATCAGTACGCTTTCTTCATTCAGCTCTTTTAGAACATCGACACGTGCTTGATCCTGACGGACCGATCGCAACTGATGGCATTTCCAGGCTTGTATTGCCTGTTTAGCGGTCTGATACAAGTATAAAGTCTCCTCGCGGTCCTCGTCTGAGTCAAATTCAGCGACATGGACAGCTTCCTTGATACCTTTTAGTGTAACATCAAGGGCTTCACATTGATGGCATGCGTCACTGTGTGTGGTTGCACTCCATCTTGAAGTCTTTATCTGATTTGTCACTTAGCGCAAACTCTGTACAATGGTCTGGGACACGAGAATGGCCATCGACATGCACCTAGTGTTCGAAAGAATGCAACTGTTAGCCACTCAATCCTTACCCAGCAAGCAGACGTTTGCTGGTCGCCCTATGTTCTAGGGTGTGGATAAGTAAACCGTATGACTCTTTGAGATCAGATTTCAATCGCTTTGAGGCTGACGCATGCCTTGAATGTTGTTAAGGCCGATTTACACGGTACGAGTTTTGCTTACGATTGTCGTATGCGACTTTTGTAGCGCGCGCTGCTTGCGTCAGGCAAAGATCGTATGCAACTCGTCATTCTAACATTTTGATTGTGGCTACGACTGTCGCAGCGTTTTAAAACATGTTTTAAAATCCTACGACATTTTTCGTGTTGCGTGCGACTGTCGTAAGGGTGTTGTAGGTTTAATTTACACGACAAGATTCATGTAGTAGGCATGGCGTAGGCATTTCGCGTGCGACAAAATCGTACCGAGTAAATCGGCCTTTAGAAAGTGTGCGCGGTTTGATACTCTTGCAATTGCAATGTTTTTGTATGCGACAGATTTGCATTGTTTTTTTACATTTTTTATCACTTCTCTCAGTTCAAAAATTACCAGAAAAAGTGAGGACTTGTGATAAAAGAGAGAAAATGATCAAGCTGTTATCGCTCTACTCTAAAGCGAGGATTACTTTGGACTGGGCACCCGGCCCATGCTGAAGACCGTGCAGTTTGCCCATAGAAAAGCGATACTGTGTAAGACCTGGTATGTACTGTGAAATGGAGTTAAAGCTTGCTACGCCAGCCACAAGGGACAACACCTGCCGGCGAGTATCCCAATTACTTGCCGTTTTGTATGCTTCCGCGAGAACCTCAAGGTATGCTGCTTCCAAAGGAAGAGACGTTTGGCTAACCCCAAGCATGTTATTAACAGTGTTGGAAGTATGCAACGCTTTCTACAAATTCAACAGCATTTTCGGGAGAAACTACCTTGAGGACTGGCGTAACAATTTCAGACGTTTTCTGCAGATACCGTTGCCGCGTTCTTTCACTAGTTTTGTCCCATTCCTGCCACATTGCTTCAGAAAAATGTTCACCTTTTGACGCTGACGGTTAACATCTGTAGTGCCTCACCTTGGCCTTCACTGGATGATGACAGTACTACAGGTTTCAGGGGAAAGTAAATAGCTTTTGTCTGCAAGACTCATGCGGCTGGCTTTCTTTGTTAACTCATCTGAAGACGAACTTGACCCCTCTTCAAGTGCTTGCATCTACAAGAGAAATCATTGCTGGGTTTTAGCTTTGCCCCTCCCATGCGCGGAACTCGTAATGCAATGAATTAGAACTGCAAAAAAGGCGAATTCACTTCGAACTGTGATTTTAAATAAGATTTGCGGTTCATTAATACGCATATGACAATTAAACGTATTTTATATGAAAATGGTACAAATAAAAAGATTGGAAAACATACCTCCAATTTCAAGGACTCTTAAATTGTTTCAGTAGGTTCCTCTGCCACAATCGGTTGCACACGTGTTTCCTGCTGGACCGAAAGGCCTGGAACTCCTGCATCAATGATCATTCTTGACAGGTGCTCCTTACATCGCTTGCAAATTTCTAAAAAGGATATGTGCACTATGACTTACCATACAAATCAAAATAGTGAGAACGTCAGTAAAAGGAGTTTTCTGTGGACTGAGAATTGGAAACAGGCGTTTTCGAAACGTTAGTTAACGTGTGGTTAAAAAAGGAGGGAATAAGTCTTTGTGAAGGCTTTTATAATAAACCTCTCCAATAAAGCCTTTTTGTGAAAAAGAGCCGCACTAAAAAAAGAAAAAAAATTCAGGGTTATTTCACTTACGTGAGCCAACCGGAATAAGTTTATTTGTTCTGAGGAACACGTATTCGGATTGGGTACTCTTCAAATTGCACGTCCTTTCGCTGAGGACGATTTATGGGCAGCTATTTCCTCTGCAATGGTACAAGTAGACCTAGAAGAACGCCAGCGTATGCCAAACAATTTGCGATGAAGAGAGCATATAGATATTGCCACGTGAGATTCTTCAACTGTAAATATACCTGTTTAAAAACAAAAAAAAAGTTGTTTCTCTTTTCCACTGCTGATCATGACGTCATCGGAATTTATAATATATTCACTTAAAACAAATCTTACGGAAGATATTGAGTCTCGCACATTACTTGCCCTTGCAAGTAGTAGCTTCAATTCAGTATCAACTTTGGAATCATCGCTGACTCTGTAAGCAACTAAGTGATTATAGACATCCTTCAAACATTCGCGTAATGTCACACATTTATTGTTTGTTTGGTTATCCCTGCTTGCCCCGCACTCTCCACCAACTAAATCAGAAAAGCCACAGTACGCCTTTGTCGTGGAAACGTATACGTATTCACCTTGATAACGTATTGAGAACTAAGCAACAGTAATCGCAGTTTCGACGAGGAATACGATATGAATCTGACCACGGTCTAAAAATAGTCGCACGTGACTGTTTACAGTACAGTGGGTACAACTTGTCACGCAACGTTTGACTGAGTGGTCACATCGGAATGTCCAACAAAACTTCGTTAAACTTCTGGAAAGTGATACAGAAAAAATATACAGCTCTATTTTTCATGGTCTAGACCAGCTAAAAAAGGGCTTGCATCGAAGGTATAGCGTGAGAAGGGAAGTTCCGTAAGTACATGTTGCATACAGTGTAAATAAGTAAACTACTTTATTCCGCTTTATTTAGTTCATCGCCAGTATTTAAAGATTCTCATTATGAAGTACAAATATTTTATTTCTTTCACTTTTAGCAGAAGGGTTTTGTTTCTAAGCAGTTATCTCAAACTAACATGTTTTGTGTCGTTTCTCAGCAGCGTTTAATATCGTGACATTCTCAATTTGAAAGGCTTGCGGTTTTATGTAACAACGCTGCGCCGTAATACACTGATATAAAACGGAACCAAAATGCGATATTAACTGACATAAGATGGTGGAAAATATGTTGTTAATTTCCCATCTCGGCTTAATGTGAGTTCTTTATTTTAAAACAATGCCTTGTCTGGGAGGAGTAAAAAAACAGCTGTCGGCACCGTAAATAGAGGTGGATTCAATTTGACGAAAATAGCCTCGACGGTAAAATTTCTCAAAAGCGCAGTATTTGCGGGTCGCCAGAACAAAATTCACAATTACTAAACAAAAGGTTCAGCTTCAATCTGGACTTAGTTTTTTGCCTGAAAATTCTACACCAGACCGTATTTGACCAATTCGAAGTTAGCCAATATATTCCATCTCGTTGAAGTGCTCGAGATACGTGTGTTATGGAAAAACAGAACGTTTCTAAAACAAAACATTTCCAATAAAATTTTATCTCAAAAGAGTCTTTAAAAGTTGTTTAACAAACTATATAAAAGGCTTCCTTAGACAAGTAATATTGCGACCACACGATTATGTTGAAAATGCCCTAAATTCCATCTGTCACGAACGTTTCCTCGGACTAAAAATGCTATTTTTCAACTTTTCTAATTTACAATAAAAGTAAAGCGAAATCCGAACCGTTTAATGTTATTTTCGAAAATAGGTCACTATAGGGTTCTTTTGGTAAAATAAAAAGAAATTCGAAATTTTGGTCCTGTCGCCGGATTCTCGATATTTACAGAGAGCCGCTCTTAAAGAAAGAACATCTTAAGATTCTTACAAGATTCTGATAACAAAAATATTAAGATCTTGTAAGATCTTAAAATGCTCAACTCAGGAAAAACAATAGGAATTCATTAAGAACTGTATTAAGATCTTATAAAGAAATTGTAAGATCTTGAAAATAACTTGATAAATTCTTTAAGAAAGAACATCTTAAGACATTAAAAAGATTCTTACAAGACTCTTAAATAAAGATATTCAGATCTTACAGGATCTAATTAATTATTAATATCTTTAGATCTTTAACACTGAAGTTTCATATTAAGATTTCATTGAGAAACGAGTAAGATCTCATTTAAGATGTGAAATCTTAAGCAAAGTCTTAGTAAGATCTTAAGCTTAATCTTACAAGATTCTTACTAAATCTTACAGCTGTAATACGATTTCCACCTGGGTAAAAAAACATGTGCTGAGTGTATAAAGTAAGAAAATGAGCACAAAAATCTAATATTTACTGCTCTTTTTCACAACATGGCTGCACTGAACATACTCGCTTACTTCGCGAATTCTCATGCATAATTTGTAGTTTAATTTGTTTCTGTTTTTTTTTCCCAAACCGGATTATTCATTTTTATACAAGAACATTTTGATTTCCAACCAGTTTGACCAAGTCAACTTCAGTTGAATACAAGACAAATGTTCACTAAGAATTGAGCAGGTTTTGGCATAAGCTTAATAAAAGTCATTTATTTTCCTTTTGCAGGGGCTGATCGGAGCAATAATGGATTTTAAGATTTCTGTGTTAAGGAAACAAAATTTTGACATACATCTGCACCGTGTTTATTCTGCTATGAGCTAAGACCCTAAACTTGAGAGATTAGGGGATAGCAGAAGTTTCAGCTGTAAATCTCTGACACGTGCTAAGGGGCGGCTAGCTTGTTTCTAAAAAAATGGTGGACCTTTTGCAAATTAGTGTTTCCCAGCGGAGGCACATACACTGTACTTGACACAGCATTCATGTGTCGACAGGAAGTTTACACCACAGTTGGACTTTATGACTTAAAACACATTGCCCAAGCAGAACAACTTCCAGAGTACAATAACATGTAATTCCACGTATTTACTGTAGTGCACACTCTAACACAGTGGCCGATAACTTTTCATAGTGAGGGGCCATAAGACCACTGGCTTGTTTTGCTTTGAGTCCCCAGTTGATTTAGCTAAGGACATTGTTACTCTTTCTTTACAGATCCACCAAACATTATATACATCACTCCTGACCAGACAGTAAATGAGACAGACACAGTGCCTCTGAACTGTACTGCTGATGGTAAACCAACACCAAACATCACCTGGACATCACCTAATGGTTCTAAGATCAGTTTTGAACCCACTTTTACTTTGAACATCACAAGTAAACTGGATGAAGGAGACTACAGTTGTACTGCTGATAATGGAGTTGGAACTCCTGTCACTTCAACAGCCAATATCATTGCAGAAAGTAAGTAGTTGTTAGTTATACAGTCGTGTTTAGTTACTTGCAGTAACCAACGGTTAGGAAGTGTGGGCGGAGATGTGGGCTGGGAGGTGCGATGAATGTTGAGAATGGCTGTTTCGTAATTGAATGGTAGGTGTATAAATTAATTGTTGTTGTTGTTGTTGTTGTTGTTGTTGTGTAGCATGAAGTGGTGCGAGTAACCCTTTTAGGCCTAGTATCAACAGAGGAAATTGTAGCCTGCAAATGCAGACGTATTTCTGGCTGTCGCTTCTCTCCTCTGAAAATAACGTCGGCAGGACCCGGCCGGAAAAAAGATTTCTGTGACGTAGCGACTTCTGTTTTCTCGCTGAAGCTCGAGTGTTCCCCGTCTACCTAATAAAGTGCTAAGTTTATTCACCAGAAGTAAATTTTCTTACAATACTGGTTTTGAAAATAAATTCTACAGTGATGGAATAATTCAGTAGTCAGATAGAACAGTTTCTTTAATTTGAATTTTTCATTTCATTCAGATCGATAGAGTACATATTCGCTGAGATGTTAATGAATGGACGAGTGTAATTAGTTTAAGTGAGCGAACATTCGTTTACAGTGGACTCTAGTATTGTAAATTCTCTTATTACACCAAATCCAACCAGTATTTGGTAGAGCAATTTTTTACCTTCAATTCTAAATAGCTTCAAATAGCTAAAACCATGTGGTATTCCTTGAGAAATAAATTTTCATGGACTAGTAAATTCATCTCACCCAAAATATAAATCACCATTCTGGTCAAAACAAAAAGTTGACTCGCCGAAGGCGAGTTTCCTTTGTAAGTTAGCCTTGAAAATAAATTGTGTGGTTCCAGAAAATATCCATACCCCCCGCCCCACCGGAAGGTCACTGGCAATTCCGAGGGGGAGGGGGTCCAAAGGTAGAAATTTCTGAGGGGAGTGGGGGGTTCATGGGAAAGGGTGAAGAAACATGAAAATATTGAACACAATGCGCGATTGATCCCAAGCACGAAGTAATACTTATGTACGCTGCTTTTACCTTCAAAAATCAGTACATATGTTGACCGAAATGCCAAATGTTGCGACCTTGATGTGTATGAAATTTCGTTACACGAAATTTGCGTATTTGTGTTCACAGAAAATTGCGTCTCCTTTGCCTTCAGTGTTTTCAATCCTTTCAAAGTGAACGATTTTGGTAAACACCATGCAAAGTTGTTTAAACAAATATACATATGTTATTCACCGGCCGGGAGGTCCGTATAGGGAAAAACTGTGCCCGAGGTCAGGTGGAACGAGGCGAATTGATTTGAGAACTGTTTGTAAACAGTCCTTCCACATGCGCTACTTCCTACGCTCAAAGTTAGTTAAAATTATTAAGCTTCTGCGAAAGAGCCACTAGCAAACCGTAGAGATAAAGGATACACTAACAATAAAACAGTGCAGAAAATAATTATATATATCATAAAACAATAAGCGTTACTGGAACAAACCCCAACGTCTCATAGCAAGAAAAAAGAAATAAGCTTTGTCTTGTTCAAAATGAAATCACACGTTTAAATTTGGTTTTCAGTACCGAAAGATCTTTAAGGGTCCTGAAGGGGGGTTCCACTTCCCATTTCCCAGCCCAAATTTTGCCCAAATCCCAGTTCCCAGTCCAATTTTAAGCACAAATCCCGCTGCATATTAAAAGTCTTAAAAGTGGTCAAAGTGAAAGTCATAAACCAAACATCTGTATTTTTTGTTCTAATCCAAGCAAGATAAAGAAAATAGTCAATATAGAAGTTTTTTTTTCCTACAACAGCTTCACCTGGCCTGTTTGACTTCAAAAACTCGGACATTTGTTGAGTAAATCTTTGCATAGGTTAAAAGGAGGGTATTACCACCGTACGTGTATGCAGCTGTATGCCAAGTATACGAAGCTTTATATGACGAGAACCCTCCCCTTCCCACAAGGTATTTGAGAGAAATGCTCAGTCTAATCTGGAAAGAATACTTTTCTTTCCAATTCAATGGAAAAGGCCATCTACAAACTGATGGAACTGCCGTGGGAACAAAAATGGCCGTGGCTTTTGCAAATATCCCATGTCCAAAGATAGTAAGAGAAATACTTAGACAGAGCTGCAAAAACCTGCTAGTGTGAAAAAGATATCTCCCTTGTGGAATACTGTCATAGAGAAAATAGAAAAATTCCTTGCAAAGGAAAATACACATTCCACCCAACTATCAAATGTACGACTGAAATCTCAGAAACAGAGATTGCATTCTGAGACACAAAGGTGTACAAAGTTGAAAATGCAGATTTCACAAATGGAGTGGCGGATTGAGCGGCCGCTGACCATTAGATTTGTAGAAGCACTAGTTCCGAAAAGGCTTGGGAGCTTAGTTGAACCACGAGGTCGAGAAGAAAATAAACTTGTTGTGAAGTTAACGTTAAAGTCTTTCTTTTTATTTGGTCTATCCAACAAAGAATCTATCCTTGACGTGCAAACCCATTACAACCGACGGAGAACTTTCATATTCGTGTCACCACCAGGCTTCACGAATGGCTTTATGTAAGGAGAGGTGTTCAGGCTTCTTCGAACAAATTCCTCTAAGGCCACATTTGAGGAAAGCATCAAAAACTTCGAATCACTCCTGAACGATACTTAGGGTACCCAGCTAGTGTTGCTAAAAAACACCTCTCCGAGGTATTATTATTCCCGTCGAGAAAATCGGCACTAAAACAGAAGAAAACAAAGCTGCACGTGAGAAAATACTACTCTTTGTATCGGCCATTTTAAATAAAATAATCGAGCACATGGTTTTTACCTTTTAGGCGCATGCTCAGACGTACATCCACCACCCCGTTAGGTTTTCAATTTTTCCATGCCCCCAGCAGCAGTGCGACACATAATATATACCTCATCTTGTGGAGCACATCAACGGCTTTCTACCAGAAGAAGAACGAATAGTATCCCACAATCCTTTGCCTCATGGAATTTCATGAAGATGGCGAATGTATTGTGACACGTGGCGGATTTTGCCTGTTTTCGCATTTCCTTTTGGATTTTTACACAGATAAGGGAAGTGGTCATAACAAGTGTACTCGACGAGGACCCACCTTGTGTAGGGGTAGGGGGGCTATGCAAGATACCACCTGTCTGATTAGCCAAATGGACAACATTTATTGGCCTCAAAAGTTGAGTTGAGACTTTCACATTAGGAGTGCAAGAAGCTTGCATTGCTGGAGAAATGGCACAGGGAAGTTTGAATCTTTTTCTTAGTTTCTACTCCTGATAGAGTGGGGACTATACAAACAAGACACCATCTTTTAAGGTGGGGAAAGGGGGGTATATAAAGAGACCACCTGTCTCTTTGGGGACTGGTGGGTCCTGTCTGAGTACAATAGTTTTGACCATTTCCCTAAAGCGTTTCGTTGAGGATAGCACACTTCAAAACACAAACTTGCAACTTTCATCATGAAATAGGTGTTTTTGGTTTTGAATTTAGCACATTTGAAATAGGCTTTTTAGATAATTTGAATAACAATGTCTCACGCCATCCGTTACCGCCGCTTCAATGAGTTGCACGAAGTTAAAAGGTCTCTTTATGCTTGAGTAATTTACAGAAACAGTTAAAATCTGAATAATTAAAATGTATTTGGACAACTTTATACTATGGTGACCCTTAGTGACCCGACAGTCTCAAATTTCTGAAGGTTCGAAAATGGTCCAAATCCCTCAGTTTCGAGTATCACGTTTTAACTCACATGACGATTCCGCGACAAATGTAATAGAGTAATAAACAGGGTTAAAGGAGTTTTATTGCGCTTTTTCTTTATTGTGCTTTCCGTGCGAGCAAGGAGTGAACTAATCGCTTGTGCTTTGTTGGATAAGCTCAAAAGGATCGGTGAAGATTACCAGTTATTAGCTGTTGCTTTCTCCTCGAGTATGGTCGATTGGGTGACAGATATCACTATTTATGTCTCTACTTGAAATGGTCGAAGTAGTTTGACAAAAAACTTCGAGATCGCAAATTATTGTTCCAGTTAATTGTCCATTGCCCTGTGCATTTAAAAACT